>Ga0129317_1001970_pt1 | contig 12995 bp, 13 predicted proteins | sample Cm1ome_FD_94430 | JGI IMG/M metagenome (GOLD analysis project Ga0129317, IMG submission 94430) | Eastern black-and-white colobus group fecal microbial communities from Wisconsin, USA - Cm1105 metagenome | ecosystem: Host-associated > Mammals > Digestive system > Large intestine > Fecal | place...
ATCACCGAGAATACGGTGCGTTACGACGAGGACGGCACCACCTTCTATACCCCTGTATATGAATACGAATACAACGGCAAGACATACCGCGTTCCTGCGGGCGTCAGCTCGTCGGATAAGAAGTACAGCGACGGTGACAGGGTGGAGATAAGGATATCATCATCCTTCCCTGGAAGAATGACGGACCCTAACTATAATGTAAGGACGTCTTTCAAAAAAGCCAGCAAGACCATTACAAGCGTGTTCCTTGTGGTGGCTGTCGTACCCGTGATAATGATGCTTGCCATCGTTATAATTATCATTGCAGTCATTAAAAGTATCAGAAAAAATGAGTCGCATCCTGCATATACTGCTCCTGATCAGCAGGATGAGTACAATGACCCAAACGACGATCACAGAGGCTGATAAACATCACAAGTATTAATTCAGGAGGCGAAAAACTATGAAATACAGAGGTTACGATCAGATTTACGAAGAATTATCACAGCAGCCCCGCATGAAGCAGTCTACCGCAAACAAGATCATATTTATAATCATATTAATAGCCGTTCTGCCGTTCTTACTCGTCAGTATGCTGTTTATGGGAATCGGAGTAATGGCAAACCATGACATGAACAAGGACAAGAAGGTATGCACCGAGCGCGTGATGGGTATTGTATGCGCCTTAGATGAGGACAGGAGAGTGGACTACGACAGCGATGGTGACAGAACCGAGTCTGTGACTTATGCTCCTGTATTCGCCTATTCCTATAATGGCAGGGACTACAAGATCACCGGCAGTACATATTCGTCAAGTCCCGATTACAATGAGGGAGTACAGGTGGAAATATATGTGGATCCCAATGATCCCAAGCGTATCTATGTGCCTTCATACTCGGAACAGAAGAATGTCCACCTTGCTTTCATTATTGGCGGAGGAGCATTTTCCTTATGCTTCCTTTTGGTTCTCGGTATCTCAATATTCAAGCTTTTCAAATCTAAAAAGGTCCAAACAAACGAGGGGGAGAGCATATGAATATTTTCAGAGCACAGAATGTTTCCGGACTTGCGGAAATACGAATGAAGTATCTGCGCGAGGATTTCCCTTTTATGACAGATGCTGAGGCGGCAAGGATAAATGCGAAGCTGCCGAGGTATTATGCTGACCATCTCAACTGCGACTTTTTTGCATATCTTGCTGAGGACGAGGGAAAGATAATCGGTTCCGCCTTTCTTACGGTGAGAGAGATGCCGCCTAATCCCAACTTCCCCAACGGCCGCGTGGGAACGGTGCTCAACGTCTATACCGAGGCGAGCAAGCGGCGTCAGGGCATCGCCACAGCTCTCATGGAGCTGCTGATAACAGATGCAAAGACGATGGAGCTTGATTATATCGAGCTGAAAGCCACCAAGGACGGCTATCACCTTTACAAGAAGCTGGGCTTTGAAAAGACCAGTTCCTCGTACACGCCGATGAAGCTTATGCTGAGATGAGCATTTTTATGGAGGTGTAGAAAATGATAGGGTATCTGCTCATGGGGCTTGTGCCGTCAATTTTTATTTTTTTCGGATTATATCAGCTGATATCATATATAAGGCTAAAGAAGAAATGTACCGAAGAGGTGGACGGTGTCGTAGTTGACACGGTCGTAAGTACCAACAGCGAAGGAGGCACCGTTTATTACCCTGTTTTTCAGTATAATTATGAGGGCAGTGATTATACTCTGAGAAGCCGTATTTCTTCAAATAAACTCAAGGAAGGCGCTCATGTCAGGATATTTGTCAATCCCGAGGAACCCGAGAGGTACTACTGTGCCGAAACGGTAAAAACCACGCTTCGGGTTGTTATTCTGGCTCTGGTGTTGGGAGTCGGCATTATCCTGTTTCCGGTAGTAAGAGGCATTTTGATAAAATAAGAGGGGGAAACAGCTGTGAGTAAGACGATCGCAGTCGGGATAATGGGGCTGTTCATCGCAATTGCTGTCATCGCTATTATTTCCATGATCATATCGAAGATCAGATGCACCGAAGAGGTGGAAGCAGTTGTGGATGAGCTTATCGCATCAAAAAATTCTGATTCGGGAACTGCCTATTACCCTGTGTTCCTCTATTGGTATGAGGGAGCAGAATACCGCAGGAAAAGCGGCTTTAGTTCTTTATTCCTCAAGTTCAAAGAGGGAGAGCAGATCAGACTGTTCATAGACCCGAATAAGCCCGAGAGGTTTTACTGCCCGAAGGAAACGATACACAAGGTCATATTCTTTCTTCTGTTTTCAGGCTCCAGTGCCGCTATCATGGCGCTGTTCCTGATAACCTGAGAAGATGTGGATTACGCCTATAAACATATCATCAATATAAATACGGAGGAATCAAAATGGGAAAATGTATGATCATCGGCTGCGGAGGAGTTGCTTCCGTTGCCATCCACAAGTGCTGCCAGAACAGTGAGGTATTTGAGGGCATAATGATCGCCAGCCGCACAAAGTCAAAGTGCGACGCGCTGAAGGAGAAGCTCCAGCCCACTACAAAGACTGTCATCGAGACCGCTCAGGTAAACGCTGACAATGTTGACGAGCTTGTCGCTCTTATCAACAGCTACAAGCCCGATGTAGTGCTCAATCTGGCGCTCCCTTATCAGGACCTCACCATCATGGACGCTTGTCTGGCTACAAAGACACACTATGTTGACACTGCAAACTATGAGCCCCTTGATACTGCGAAGTTCGAGTATAAGTGGCAGTGGGCTTACCGCGAGAAGTTCGAGCAGGCAGGCATAACAGCTCTGCTGGGAAGCGGCTTTGACCCCGGTGTAACAGGCGTTTTCTCGGCTTATGCCATGAAGCATGAGTTCGACGAGATAAACTATATCGATATCCTTGACTGCAACGGCGGCGACCACGGCTATCCATTTGCCACAAACTTCAACCCCGAGATCAACATCCGCGAGGTTTCCGCTAAGGGAAGCTACATCGAGGACGGCAAGTGGGTTGAGACAGAGCCCATGGAGATAAAGCGCGTTTACAACTTCAAGGGCGTGGGCGAGAAGGATATGTATCTTCTCCACCACGAGGAGCTGGAGTCCCTTGCACTTAACATCAAGGGCATCAAGCGCATACGCTTCTTCATGACATTCGGTCAGAGCTATCTCACACATCTCAAGTGCCTCGAGAACGTGGGCATGACATCTATCGAGCCCATCATGTATGAGGGCAGGGAGATAGTTCCGCTCCAGTTCCTGAAAGCAGTTCTTCCCGATCCTGCTTCGCTGGGTCCGAGAACAGTGGGCAAGACCAACATCGGCTGTATCTTCCGCGGAAAGAAGGACGGCAAGGACAAGAATTACTACCTCTACAACATCTGCGACCATCAGGAGTGCTACAAGGAGGTCGGCTCACAGGCTATCTCCTACACCACAGGCGTTCCTGCTATGATCGGCGCTATGATGATAATGACAGGCACATGGAAGAAGGCAGGTGTCTACAACATCGAGGAGTTCGATCCCGATCCTTTCATGGAGGCTCTCAACAAGTGGGGACTCCCGTGGGAGGAGGACTTCGATCCCGTGCTTGTTGACTGATGGGGAAAAAACTCGACCATATCGGCAGAGCGGCGGTATATATACTTTTTGGAGTTTATGTCATCGCCGCTCTCTATCTGCTCTTTTTCATGAGGAGAAGTATGTGGGACTACCTCACATACAGTGAGTATTTCCGCTATAATACAAATTTTGTCCCATTCAGGACCATTGCGGAGTTCGCAGGATATCTCCGCGACAAGGATGAGGTCTACGGTGACCTGTCCTTTGTGAATATCTGGGGCAATCTGGCAGTCATGCTCCCTGTGGGGATATTTTTCCCTGCCATATGGAAAAAGCAGCGCAGATTTCGTGTATTTGCTCTTACTGCGGCGGCTGTCATCATCTGTGTGGAGCTTTTGCAGTTTCTCACAATGCGCGGAAGCTGCGACATCGATGACTTTATACTGAATTTTTTCGGAGCTGTCATCGGATTTTCACTTACAAGTATTAAAATAGTCAGAAAGCTGACTTTTGTCGGCAAAGAATAGAAAACAGGAGGAAAAAATATGAATTTTTTCAAGGCTTTAAAAAAGACAGCAGCTGTTGCTGTTGCAACAACAATGCTCATGCTGGTAGGATGCGGCAAGGACGCTGCAACAAGCTCAAGCGAAAAGACTGAGGCAACTACTGCTGCATCAGCATCGGCATCGGGCAAGACTATCGTTATCGAACTCGACACAAAGGCAGCTCCCATTACCTGCGAGAATTTTGAAAAGCTGGTAAGAAGCGGCTTCTATGACGGTCTTACATTCCATCGTGTAGTTGACGACTTCATGGCTCAGGGCGGCGACCCCCTCGGAACAGGCATGGGCGGAAGCGACGAGAACATCAAGGGTGAGTTTTCTGCCAACGGCGTTGAAAATCCGCTCTCACATACACGCGGAGTTATCTCAATGGCAAGAAGTCAGGACCCCGACAGCGCATCAAGCCAGTTCTTTATCTGCTATTCAGATGACTGCACCTTCCTTGACGGTCAGTATGCTGCATTCGGCAAGGTAACTGAGGGCATGGATGTAGTTGATGACTTCCTCAAGGTTCCCCGTTCAATGGGCGGCGACGGAGCTGTATCTGCACCTAACTCTCCCATCGTAATGGAAAAGGTCCAGATGCTTGACCCTGCCGAGGATGGTTCGCCAAGAGTTCAGATAACAATGAACGACTTCCTTGCAGACGTAAAGTAAAATGTTTGATGTTAACAAAGTGCCGACTCCCTGCTATATAGTGGATGAGTCGGCGCTTATCCGTAATCTGGAGATACTCCGCGGAGTTTCACAGCGCACAGGCGCAAAGATACTCCTTGCTCAGAAGGCTTTTTCCTGCTATCATATCTATCCCCTTATCGGGGAGTACCTCTCGGGAACGGCTTGCAGCGGTCTCTATGAGGCAAGGCTGGGCTTTGAGGAGATGGGAAAGGAAAACCACGTCTTTTCCGCCGCTTACCGTGAGAGCGAGATAGACGAGATAATCTCATACTGCGGCCATATCATCTTCAACTCCTTCACTCAGCTTGACAGGTACCGCGACCGCGTACTTGCCGCAGGAAAGAAGATAGGTCTCCGCATAAACCCACAGTGCTCCACTCAGGAGGGGCACGAGATATACGACCCCTGCTCGCCAAAGTCAAGGCTCGGCATCACCCGTGAGAACTTCCGCGAGGACGACCTTGAGGGCGTTACGGGTCTGCATTTTCACACCCTCTGCGAGCAGAACTCCGATGACCTTGAGACCACTCTCGACGCCATCGAGGAGAGGTTCGGGGACATACTCCCGAAAATGGAGTGGATAAACTTCGGCGGCGGTCATCATATCACCCGTGCCGACTATGATATACCGAGGCTGGAGAAGTGTATCCGCCGTATGCAGGAGAAGTACGGGCTGGAGGTCTTTCTGGAGCCCGGTGAGGCTATCGCCCTCAATGCCGGCTGGCTTGTCACCGAGGTGCTGGACATCACAAAAAACGATATGCCCATCGCTATACTGGACACCTCTGCTGCCTGCCATATGCCCGATGTACTGGAAATGCCATACCGTCCGCCCCTTGTGGGCTCGGGAGAGCGCGGCGAGAAGCAGTTCAGCTATCGCCTCGGCTCACAGACCTGCCTTGCAGGCGACGTAATAGGGGAGTACTCCTTCGACGAGGAGCTCCATATCGGCGACAGGCTGGTGTTCGGCGACATGGCGATATACTCCATGGTGAAGAACAATACCTTCAACGGTATGCCGCTGCCTCATATACTGCTGCTGAAAAAGGACGGCAGCTTTGAGGAGCTTCGCAGCTTCGGCTATTCCGACTTCAGGGAGAGACTTTAATGACCAATATATACTTTGTGCGCCACGCACAGCCGCAGTATACCTGCGCTGATACAGCTGTCCGTCCTCTTACGGAGGAGGGACTTCGCGACACCGCCGAGGTAGTCCGCACCATGAAGGACATACACCTTGACTACGCCATTTCAAGCCCCTACAAGCGCAGCTATGACACCATAAAGCAGGCTGCGGAGGAGCACGGGCTCACTATCGACACCGACGAAAGGCTTCGCGAGAGAATGAACGGCAGGGACAGCAACAACATGGATATGTTCCGCAGACGCTGGGCTGACCTGAGCTTTTCCGAGAGCGACGGCGAGTGCCTACAGTCCGTTATGGACAGGAATATCGCCGCGATAAACGATATCCTCGACAGCCATGAGGGTCAGAGCATTATCCTCGGCACACATGGCACCGCGCTCAGCACTATCCTCCACTACTACGACAAAAGCTTCGGGCTGGAGGGCTTTCTGCGCCTTATCGACTTTATGCCCTATATCGTGAGACTGGGCTTTGAGGGACGCCGCTGCGTGGAAAAAGAGGAGCTTCTCATCGTGAAAAAGGAGTTCAAAAATGGGTTTAAGCGTTGAAAAATACAGCTCCGCCGACCTTGCGGACATGATAAGGATATGGAATGAGGTAGTTGAGGAGGGCATTGCCTTTCCTCAGGAGGAGCTTCTTGACGAGACCAGCGGACGGGAGTTCTTTGCCGCCCAGACATACTGCGGAGTTGCAAGACTTGACGGAAAGGTGCTGGGACTTTATATACTCCACCCCAATAACGTGGGGCGCTACGGACATATCTGCAATGCCAGCTATGCGGTCAGCAGTGAGAGCAGAGGTCTCCATATCGGCGAGAAGCTGGTGCTTGACTGCCTTGAGCAGGCGAAGCTTCACGGCTTCGGTGTTTTGCAGTTCAATGCCGTGGTGGAAAGCAATATCCATGCCCGTCACCTTTATGAGCGCCTTGGCTTTGTGCAGCTTGGCACCATACCAAAGGGCTTCCGCATGAAGGACGGCAGCTACGAGAATATCTGCCCATACTACCACGAACTATAAAAAGCGGAATTTAGCGCGTATGCGCTAAGTTGATAGTTGAAAGTTGAGAGTTGAGAGTTAATGTGTTCGCTTCGCTCACAATGTTTAAATATTGTCGCCGCAGGCGACTCCACAACTATTCACTGTTTATCTCAGTAACATTAATAAACAAAATGCCCCGAAGCACTTTGAAATGCTTCGGGGCAATACTTATATGTGATGCCTGTTCTTACAGGAAGATGTACTTCAGAATGAACAATACTGCAAGAATGTACATTATTGGATTGATCTCCTTGCGCTTGCCGCATACCAGATTGATGACAACATATGAGATTACTCCGATGGAGATACCCTCGGATATGCTGTAGAACAGAGGCATTGCTATAACGCAGAGATATGCGGGGATAGCAGAGGTGTAGTTCTTCTCGTCCACCTTTATCTCTGAGACCGTGCTGAACATGAGGAAGCCTACAAGTATCAGTGCAGGTGCTGTTGCAAATGCAGGGATAGCAATGAATATAGGTGCCAGCAGCATCGATATCAGGAAGAGAACTGCGGTGGTAAGAGCGGTTAGACCCGTTCTTCCGCCTGCGGCAGCTCCTGCCGAGGACTCAACGAATGTGGTGGTTGTTGAGGTTCCCAGAACAGCTCCTGCTGTGGTAGCTACGGCGTCTGCCATGAGAGCGGGTCTGATTGCAGGGAGCTTGCCCTCCTTGTCGAGGAGTCCTGCCTTGGTGCTGACGCCTATGAGAGTGCCGAGGGTGTCAAAGAGGTCAACGAACAGGAATGAGAATATCACCACGATGAAGTTGAATATGCCCACTGCATCGAAGTCAACATTGAAGCACTGTCCGAAGGTGTCGCCCAGCTTTGTGAAGTCGGTCATGTGGAATGAGGGGATAAGTGTGAACACTCCTGCATCGGGATCGGGAACGTATATGCCCGTCAGCTCGCAGATTATGCCCAGTATCCATGTGGCGAAGATACCGATGAGGATAGAGCCCTTTATCTTCTTTATGTAGAGGATGGACATGATGAGAAGTCCCACAACGGCAAGGATAGCGCATATGCCTGTGGTATGGATATTTTCGCGGAAGTTGGTGAGCTGTACAAGGGTAGCTGAGTCAACGGCAAGTCCTGCATTCTGGAGTCCGATGAATGCAATAAACAGACCGATACCAACGGATACCGCTCGTTTCAGAGAAAGGGGTATAGAGTCGAAAATGGCTTCTCTGACCTTTGTCAGCGACAGGATTATGAAGATGATACCCTCGATGAATACAGCCATCAGAGCGACCTGCCACGAGTAGCCGAGGTTTCCGCAGACGGTATACGCCATGTAGGCGTTGAGTCCCATTCCTGCGGAGAGGGCAAAGGGGAGATTTGCCATGAACGCCATGCAGGCTGTTCCTATAAATGAGGCTATGCAAGTAGCAAGGAGCACCGCAGTCGGGTCCATGCCCGTTGAGGAGAGCACATTCGGGTTTACAGCGAGGATATAAGCCATGGTCATGAAAGTGGTGAGACCTGCGGCTATTTCGGTTTTTACATTGGTATTGCGTTCTTTAAGCTTGAATATCTTCTCAAACATTTTCTGCACCTCATTCTTCAAATTCAGCTATATATGGAAGATTTCTGTAGAATTCGCCGTAGTCCAGACCGTAGCCGATAACAAAGTAATCGGGGATGGTGAACAGTGAAAGGTCCGCATTCAGCTCCACCACGCGGCGGTCGGGCTTGTCCAGAAGGGTGATGACTCTCAGGGAGCGGGGCTCTCTGACTCTCAGTATCTTGAGTATCTCGTTGAGGGTGCGTCCCGTGTCGATGATGTCCTCCACGATGATGACGTGATAATCGCTGATGTCGTGCTTGAGGTCCATGGTGATCTCAACGTGTCCCGAGGACTGAGTGCCCTCGAAATAGCTCTTTGCCGCCATAAACTCTATCTCGCAGGGGACTGTTACCTCGCGGCACAGGTCCGCCATAAAGACGAATGCACCTTTGAGTATGCTCACCAGCAGTATTGGCGAGCCGTCATATATCGAGTCGATGTAGGCTCCTGCATCCTTCAGACGGGCGCGTATCTCCTCCTGAGAGATAATGACGCGCTTGACCTTGCTTTTCCACTGTTCTGTGCTGTCAAATTTCATAAGTTCTCCTCCATAGTTGTTATTACAGAAATAATATTCCATTATAATTATACCATTTTGGTGAACATTGTCAATAACTGCCGTGAAAACTTTTTTATTCCGCTATTTTAAGCCGTGAATTAAATGATGAGCGTATTTCTGAAATATAGCCAAAGGGGAGAAACCACCATTGTATAATTCCACAAATATTGTCGCAAATTATAAGAAGATATTTACAAATACGGAAAAGCATGATATAATTATGGTGTATAGGTGTATATTCCGAGGATGCTCTTTCCCTGTGGGCTTTCGAGGTGTTACACCGCGATTTTTCGGCAGCTCCGCCTTAGGCAGCGGACTGCGGCGTATTGAAAAGGAGTAAAAACATGAAAAGCAGAACAGAAAAGCTAACCTTGCAGCTTCTCGCTTTTGTCTCTGCCCTTGCGGTCCTTCTGGCAGCTTTGTCGGTGTTCCCGACATTCAGAGCTGCTGCGGCAGGCACTGACCTCTATGTGGGCTATTCGGGCAGAAGCAACAATTTCTCAACAGTTCAGGCGGCTGTTGACAAGGCTGCAAGCCTTAACCCCTCATCGGAGCAGAACCGCGTGACCATCCATATCGCTCCCGGTACCTACCGTCAGCAGGTCATCGTACAGACGCCCTACATCTCATTCGTTAACGACGAACCCTCAAAGGGTGACGTTATACTCACATGGTACTACGGTATCGGTTATAAGTACTACAGCGCCAACTCCAAGGGCTATTACGACGGAAATCTTGCAGCTTCAAAGAGCGGCAAGAATGTTTCCAACTACCGCTGGGGCGCTACTGTGCAGCTCTGGCCAAAGGCTACATACTTCAAAGCCGAGAACATCGTCTTTGAGAATTCCTTCAACCGCTACATCACTCAGGAGGAGCTGGCAGACGGCGTTGAGTGTACCAACGAGACTCTCAAGGTGCAGCGCACCAACGGCGTTGACGTAAAGTCAAAGGCTTATACGGAGCGCGCGGCAGCTCTCTCCGTGGATACGGGCTATGCCGAGTTCCTGAACTGCAAGTTCCTGTCAAGTCAGGATACTCTCTACACAGGCGGCTCTCCTCAGTACTACAGGAACTGCCTCATCGAAGGTCAGACAGACTATATCTTTGGCGGAAGCAATGCTGTTTTCGATAACTGCGAGCTCCGCTGGAAGGGCTACAGCAGCGGCTCTGTAGGCGGCTACATCACCGCTGCAAGAGAGCAGGGAAGCCCCTACACAGGCTATCTTTTCAAGGACTGCAAGGTTACTGCTAATCCCGACCTTACGGTAGCTGCCGGCTATCTGGGCAGACCTTGGGCACAGAGCGCAAAGGTGCTGTTCGTGAACACCACTCTCCAGAACAGCAATATGATAACCGCAGCAGGCTGGTACTCAATGAGCGGCGTTCAGCCCGAGACCGTTGACGGCTTCAAGGAGAACGGCACAAAGCTCACAAACGGTCAGAAGGTGGACCTCTCACAGCGCAAGGGACATACTGTCTCCGACAGCGACGCTGCAAACATCAACATCAAGAACTACCTCAACAACTGGACTCCCACATTCCTTGACGGCTCCGGCAGCAGCAGTCAGCAGCCCCAGCAGCCTTCAGGCAATGTGGACGGAGCTATAAAGCTCTGCGGCGGCTGGTTCGAGGAAGCCTTCGTGGAGTTCGACAGCTCCAAGCTGGGCAATAATGTCAAGGTGAGCTATGCTCAGGCAGGCAGCTCAGACTATACCGCAGTTGACTCACAGCTCATACGCGGTACAAGAGTCGATATCCCCGGACTCAAGGGCAATACCGAGTATAACATCAGCCTGACAGGCTCCAACGGCTCAGCCTCCTGCACAGTCAAGACAATGGCATTCGACCGCAGCGGCTATGCTCACTGGAACACATCCGACGGCGTGGGCGCTTACAACAGCGACGGTACTCTCAGGTCGGGAGCAACTGTTATCTACGTCACCAACTCCAATAAGGACTCCATAACCTACGGCGGTCAGACGGGTCTTTACAATATCTTCTACAGCGGAAAGCCTAAGAACGTGGTATTCCGTATCATCGGCGGCATTGATGTTCCCTCGGGTGCTAAGGCTAACGACGGCAAGCAGAACGACGGTTCATCCATGCTCTATCTCCAGAATGCCGAGAACGTAACTATCGAGGGTATCGGCTATGACGCCGACCTCAAGCAGTGGGGCTTCGAGATGAAGCGCAGCAAGGGCTGTGAGGTCCGCAACCTGTGGCTGGGAAACTACCCCGATGACGGTGTGTCTATGTCGGGAAGCTCCGATAACAAGTCCCTGCATATGTGGATACACAACAACACTATCGAAAAGGGCTACAATGCCTATGCGGGCAACGGCACCGTTGACGCCGACAAGGCTGACGGTGACGGATCACTGGATATAAAGTGGTCGGAGTACATTACTGTTTCGTACAATGTATTCCAGGACTGCCACAAGACCTCTCTTGTAGGCGGCGGAACAAGCCATATGCAGGACTGGATAACCTACCACCACAACTGGTTCAACAATACCGAGTCCCGTAATCCCCGTGCGAGAAACGCACATATCCACAGCTACAACAACTACTTCTATAACAACAAGCAGTACGGAATAGGCGCTTCCTATAATTCAAAGGTGTTCTCCGAGGCAAATTACTACCAGAATACCTATCTGCCTCTGGACGCAGTAAATATGGGCAGCGATGCTTATTCGGGAACTATAAAGTCCTACGGTGACAAGTTCGACGGCTGCAATATGGGCAGCGGACTGGCTTACCAGATAGTTAACTCCCGCACTGACAAAGCTTACATCAACAACCTGAAATCAGGCGGTGACGGTTACGACAACTTCGATACCGACTCATCAAAGATCTACGGAAGCTATAATGTTCAGTCCGCAGACGCTGCCAAGGCTGAGGTAACAGCTTACGCAGGACGTATGCAGAACAAGGCATACAACGCAGGCTCAGTATCACAGGGCGGCGAACCTGTTGTCATCGACCAGCCCATGAAGAGCACACTCATCGCTCGCCTTGATGTTAAGGACGCAAGCTACGGCGCACAGTGGTCCATCGCAGAGAGCTTCGGCGCAGGCGACAAGGCATTCGGCGATCGCGAGCACGTTATCGCTTCTGTTCCTGCTGTGATCAGTGGCGGCGAGCATATCATCACAGCCTGCAACTCCAAGAACACAGACTCCGACCTTGCGGTGATAACAGCTGCAAAGGACATCACGGTCTATGTTGCGCTTGACGAGAGAGTAACAACCCCTCCCTCATGGCTTGGAAGCTTTACAAGAACAGGCGATGTTGTGGAGATAAACGACAGCGAGGCGGTCAGACCCTTTGATGTTTACGCAAAGGAGATCAAGGCAGGAGAGACTCTTACCCTCGGCACCAACGGCATGAGCGGTGCCTGCATGAACTATACGGCATTTGTGGCAGAGACTCCCGTGGTAACAACTACGACTACTACTACCACGACAACTACAACAACTACAACCACAACGACGACTACGCTTCCTCCCGTTACCCGTACAGCAGGCGATACCAACTGTGACGGCACGGTGGAGCTGGCAGACGCTATCCTCATCATGCAGAGTCTTGCAAATCCCAACAAGTACACTATCAGCGAGCAGGGGAAGCTCAACGGCGACGTTGACGATTCAACGGTGGGACTTACCTCCAATGATGCTCTGAAGATTCAGGAGTTCCTCCTCCATAAGATAACTTCACTGTAAACGAAAAAGCTGATCATAAAAGAGTTTGCCCCTGAGTGTTATGTAACGCTCAGGGGCAATTTTTATTAAGATAAATCAGAATTTCGAGCTGAGCCAGCTCGACCGCTTGCCACGTTGTCGCTCGTAAACTCGCTTAATAATATCAAAAATGATATTTGTACATCGCTTACAGCGCAATAAGTACGCCGAGCCTATGTAAGG
>Ga0129317_1001971_pt1 | contig 12990 bp, 7 predicted proteins | sample Cm1ome_FD_94430 | JGI IMG/M metagenome (GOLD analysis project Ga0129317, IMG submission 94430) | Eastern black-and-white colobus group fecal microbial communities from Wisconsin, USA - Cm1105 metagenome | ecosystem: Host-associated > Mammals > Digestive system > Large intestine > Fecal | place...
GTGAAGAGGCTTGCCTGTATGCTCTGAACACCCTGAAGGCCACCATGGTGGACTATGACGCCAAGATCACTGCCAACGTCAACGGTGCTACCGTGGTCGTGGGCAACTCCCTGGCTACCGACGTGAAGTGGAACATCGCCTCCACCGCTGATGGTCACATCAAGAAGGACGGCTATGTCCAGTTCGCTGAGAAGTACTTCCCCAAGCTGGAGCTGGAAGTTGGCAACGGTATCTATGGCCGTCCCGCTAACACCTGGAAGAATGCCAAGAAGGAAATTGGCACCTTCACCTCCATTGATCCCACCTATGTTTACACCGAGTCCACCAAGGAAAAGAATGTCTACACCGACCTGAGCAAGGCCGTTGTTGAGGAGTATGACTGGACTGCTTACGTCAACGGCGTTGAGCAGAAGAAGGCCGCCACTCCCGTCAAGGGCAGCGGCAGCGAGTGGGTTTACACCGGCGAAGGCACTGTGACCGAGGTTTATGTGGATGACGACGCCGAGACTGTTGTCGTGGTTGAGATCAACTACTACCTGGGCCAGGTGTCCAAGGTCAAGAGCGACGATGACGGCGAGTACATCACCGTGAAGGCTCTGTCCACCGGCGCCAAGCTGAACGACCGCACCTTCTACGTTGAGGGCTATGACGAGGACGACTATGTTGTCTTCACCGTGGACTTCGACGAGGATGACGGCGCTGTCATCGGCGAGGTCATGGAGCCCGAGACCGTTGAGGCCGAGGTCACCCGCGTTGATAAGGATAACGTCAGCGAGGCTACCTACCTGAAGGCCGACGGTGCCAAGTACACCTACACCGAGGACGAGACCGATCCTGCCCAGCAGGCTCACATGGTCTATGATGTGACCGACACCACCGGTGCCAAGCAGCATCCCGAGCTGAACAAGGATTACATCCTGTATCTGGATCCCAACGGCTATGTCCTGGGCTTCAAGAAGACCGAGGAAGAGGCTTCTCAGTACCTGTATGTCCTGGACGCTGACGAGCACCTGGGCACCTGGGAGGCTAAGGTCCTGCTGACCGACGGCACTCAGGCCAAGGTCGAGCTGAACGACGAGCTGAAGAAGACCACTACCGCATTCGGCTCCAAGACGATTAAGTGGAAGGACACCGAGTCTGAAAATCAACAGCACGCTTCCGGCAACAAGGCCAACATCGAAAAGCTGATCTGGAAGTACACTGTCAACGACAAGGGCGTCTACACCCTGACCTATGTCAAGCAGTACACTGTTGATGGAAATTCTCTGGATATTGACGACAATGGCAACACGAAGGCTGAGTTCCAGAACGCCTACGAGTATAATGCCCAGATCCACAGCGGAAAGGCTTACATCGAGATCGGTGAAGACGAGCTGATCGTCGACAAGCAGACCACCTTCGTCAACAAGCCCGGCAAGACCGCTTACACCGGCTACAAGGAAGTTCCCAATGTTGAGGAGGCCACCATCGCTTACGCTGTGGATAAGGCTGTTGCCGAGGTCGTCTTCATCCTGTCCGGCGAGATCTATGACGAGAACACCATCTACTTCTTCCTGGCAAAGGAGGACCGCGAGTCCCTGAAGTATGACGGCGATCCTTACTGGGAGTACAGCAAGGCTTACGTCAACGGCACCAAGCAGTCCGTGATCGTCGCTTATGACGCTCTGGAGTGCGATCTGTGCGACAACGGCATGTGCAAGCATGTTGTGACCGAGAAGGGCATTGCCCACCTGGCCAAGGGCTACCTGTTCAAGGCTTCCCGCACCGTGAATGATGAGTACATCACCAAGGTGGAGCCCGTTGCGAACGAGGGTATCTGGGGCGTGCCTTATGCCGTGGGTGACGAGGCCTTCTGGCTGGATGGCGACCATAACGAGCGCGTCAAGTTCGACACCAACGATGACACCGTGTTCGTGTTCGTCGAGGGTGAGTACGGTAACAATGACGTTACCTGGACTGTCTCTACCGGCAACATCAAGGATATGATCGATCCCGACGACGCGGGTGACGATGCCAAGACCGTGATTTTCGTCCATGTTGTCAAGGATGACGATCAGACCGCTGAGCTGGTCTACATCTACTCCCTGACTGCTGCTGACGACGAGGAGATCCCCGGCAACAAGCCCAGCAAGACCAAGTATGATGTGGAGATCGACGGCTATGTCATCACCACCGCGCTGAAGGACGGCGATGCCAACGTTGTTACCGAGGCCAAGGCCATCGAGAAGGCTCTGGACGCTGAGGGTTACACCGACATCTCCATCGAGATCAGCGACACGGGCGAGATCATTGCTGCCAGCGCCAAGGACGGCGGCCTGAAGATCAACTTCAGCGTCAATCCTGAGCTGCTCTGATTTGGAATTTGCCTGAGTCCCGAGAAGTAATTCTCAAATAAAAGCAGCTCCCGCTTCGGCGGGAGCTGTTTTTTCTTATCGCAGACCGTATAGGGTAAAATGGCTTCCGGCCTTGAAGCGGTAGGCACTGGCGGACATCCGCAGGCCTACGGACAGGATCTCCGCCGGGGGTAGGTCCGAGATACAGCCGGACCCGCCGTAGGTGGAGGGGGTCTCGTCGGGCCCCTTGTAGGCCAGAACGGATGCTTTTACATAGGTGGCGGCGACGGAGTTGAAGGGCGTCACTTCAATCTGCGCCCGGCCGTAAAGGTTCACGCCCGAGGCAACGGTGAAGCGGCTGTCGGTCTCCTCGTTTACAAAAAGGGTGAAGGCGGCGGGATTGCTGGTTTGCAGATCGCCGATGATATACAGCCTCCAGAACTTGCTGTACCACTGTTCAGGCAGGGGGAAGGAGATGGGATTGGCGTCCTCGTCAAAGCTCCACTCCTCCAGCCGTACCAGGCGGTTTTCGCTCCGCAGCACCTCCTGCCCGCCCTCCAGCGCCGTCATGGCCTGCTCGATCTTGGCATTGTCCGCGTTGAAGTCCTCCCGCAGGATGCGGTCTGCGCTGTCCCACTGGTTGAGTCCAAATTTTTCTGTCTGTCCCATAAATGACCTCCTTAAAATTATCATGTATTTAACGCATGGTTGTAACATAAACGGTGCCGCCTCCCTGGCTGTTGCCCTCCGGCGTGCAAAAGGGCGAGAAAAGACGAGCCTTCCCGCGGCGGGAAGGCTGGAGGCGCGCAGCCTGTTGCTCAGATGGTATGTTACAAATATGCGACAAATAATTGACTGCTGCATGTCGAACCGCAAAAAAAGCCCCGGTGTCCGTGACACCGGGGCTTGCTGTATGGAGCTTACTTTCTGTACTGCTGCATCCGCCAGACGATGGCGGAGACCTGACCGCGGGTCAGGGTGTTGTTGGGCTTATAGGTGCTGGTGCCGTTGGAGAAGTATCCCTCTACGATGCCCGCCTCGTTCAGGGCCTGGACACTGGCGTCCGTGGTATCTGTAAAGGGCTTCAGGCTGGAGACCTTGCTGGTGTCCAGCTTTAGGGCACCGGCGGCCAACTGGGCGACCTGCAGGCGGGTAATGGGCTTGCTCAGGTTGACGTTGCTGTTGGTGATGATGCCGACGGCCCGGGCACGGGCCAGATAGCCGCTGAAGGGGCTGTTCTTGACGGTGGGGGCCAGCTCGGGATAGCCCGCAGCCCGCATGATGAGCTTCAGAGCAGCGCCGTAGGAGATGGTGCTGTCTGGCTTGAAGGTGCCGTTGGAATAGCCGGCGATGACGCCAGCATCGGACAGCTCCGCCACGTACTTGTAGCACCAGGTGGAGGAGGTCACGTCGCTGAATTTCTTCTGGCTGTTTACAACGCCCAGGCAGAACTTGCCCACGCCCAGGGCCTTGCCGTTGCTGTCACAGACCGCGTAGGGAATCTCCACGTTGCCGGTGTAGCCCGCAGCCGGGACGAACCGGAGCTGGCTGATGGTCCAGGTGCCGCTGCTGTATCCGTACACCGTGGCGGTATCCGCCTTGCGGGTGTTTCCGGTACCCACGTACACGGTACCCTGCGTGGTGGAGGGCAGGCTCAGCAGCTGGATGCCGTAGAAGCTGCCGATGCTGCCGGACACTGCCGACGCCAGCTGGGGAGCTGGGAAGCTGGTGGAGGTGCCCTTGGTGATAACGCCGTAGACCTCGGGCACGGTCTTGCTGGTCACGCTGATGACAACGCTGCCTGTGACCGTCTCATAATTGCTGCCGTAGGCGGTGAAGGGAATGGATGCGCAGTAGTTGGTGCCGGAGGGCACATAAGTCAGCTCGGACAGGGCGTACTGTGCCGTGGAGCTGGGGCTGAGGTACAGGCCGGACTTGGAGCAGTTGATGGCGGTGAGCTGCTGGCGGGCTGCGGTGCCGTACTGGCTGGCGCCGTAGTAGTTATAGTACAGGCCGCCCTGGCTGGGCACGCCCACCAGTTTCACATACTGCAGGGTGCTGCTGGGATACTTGGACCGCAGGAAGCGGGCAAAGTCATTGGCCTTCAGCTGCAGCTTGGAGGTGCTGGTGATCTGATACAGGATGTCGCCCGACACGCCGCTGGTGGTGATCGTGGTGGACTCCGGAGTAATGACCACAGTGCCATCCACATACTTGGAGGAAGAATAGTAGGCGCGGAATTCCAGCGTCACAGGGGACAGGAAGGTGCTGGCCGCCACAAAGCTGATGTCCTCCAGCGGATAGGCGTATTTATCGCTGCGGCTGATATCGTCCTCGTCATAATAGAACTTGTAATCGTCCAGGCTGCTGGCGGTGAAATACATGGAGGAGGAGCGGCCGTAATCGTAGTAGAGGTCACCGTTGTAGGAGATCAGGTTCTCGGAATCGGTGAAGACCAGGTACTCGAAGTCGTAGCTCTTGTACTTCTCCTGGAATACGTCGTTGAAATCATCGGGATCAAACTTCACCTCAGCACCAGGCTTGAGCTTGAAGTTGATGTCGCCCGTGCCGGTGGAACTGGTGCCGCCCTTGCCGGAGCTGATGACCAGGGTGCCCTCCTTGTAGCTGGAGGTCGTGGTGGTGGAGTAATAAGCCCGGAATTTCAGGGTCACGGAGCCGGAGAAACTCTTGCTGGCCACGAAGCTCAGATCGTCCAGGGGATAGATGTCATCATCGTTGGCCTTGCTGGGCACGTTGTCCTCGTCGTCGTAATAGAAGTAGTAGTCCTCCAGATCGTCGTCAAACTCCACCTCGGATCTGGTGCCGTAGCGGTAATACACGTAGCCGGTGGTGGAGCGCAGGTCGCTGGCATCGGTGAACACGACGTACTTCAGGTCCTTGCTGTAGTTATCATCCAGGAAGTCGTAAAAGTCTTCCTCGTCGAACTCCACTTCCTTGGAGGGCTCTGCTGTATAGGCAATATCGCCCTTGGAGGAAGAGCTCTTGACGCTGCCAATCTCGATGGTCAGGGTGCCCTTGATCTTATCGCCCTCATCACCCACAACGTAGAAGGGCAAGCTGACCGTCTTGCCGTCCGCATCCTCCTCGGCGACGAAGGTCAGGTCCGTCAGGGTGTATTCACCGGAAGAGGTCACATCGTCGCTGTCGTAGTAGAACTCGGCGTCCGCCAGATCTTCCGCGTCGATGGAGGTCTCCTTATCGTTCTTGTTGCGGCTGTAGAAGTAGCCGTAGTTATCCAGCTTGCTGGGAATGTTGTAGAAATACATGTACTCGAAGGTCTCGTCGCTCTTCTTGTCGAAGTAGGACTTGAAGGCCTTGGCGCTGAGGGTCTCCTCATCGTCGGCATCGACCTCCAGCACGATGTCGCCGCTGGTGCTGCCGCTGCCGCCATCAATGCTGATCTTCATATAGCCGTAGCTGGTGGGGGAGCTTTCATCGCCGTAGCACTTGAATCTGATGGTGATGTCCTCGCTGTCGGCGTCATCATAGGCCTCGAACGTCAGCCCCTCCAACTGAAGGTCGCTGCTGTCGCTCATATCCCGGGTGCGGCGGTAGAAATAGTAGTCATCCAGATCGTCCTCGTCCAGATAGACCTTGTCATCGTCCTCATCATAGGCATAAAAACGGCCCAGATCGTCGAAAGCCGGAACGTTGCTGAATCTCACATATTCCAGAGACTCGTCATCAATTTCGTCGTCAAAAAAGTCGATAAAGTCATCCACGTCGATGGTGACCTTATCATCAGCGTCCACATCGTAGCTGATGTCCGCGCTTGCCGCGAAAGCCGCGGGGACCATGCCGATGACCATGACCATGGCCAGCAGGAAGGCCGGCAGCTTCATTTTCCAAAACCGGTTCATAGACAACCCTCCATTGATCAATGTTGAAAATTTGGAATTCTGGTTACATAACATTCCTTCTTATAACATAGCTGAAAGCAGCAAAACATTCATGAACAAATTATGAACATACATGCCTTTCAGGAAACCTGAACGGAAAAGTCTCAAAAAAGCCTGGAAACCGCAGGTTTCCCTTTACAAATCCGCACAGTTCCTATATAATACTATGGCTAATGAAATTCGGAAAAATGGAGAACGTGTCATGGCTTTGATCGAATATGATTCTTATAAGCAGAAGCTCCGGGAACTGGGCCCCGAGCTGGAGAAGCTGGCCGCAGCTCTGGACATTGAGGCTGCCCGCCAGGAAGCCGCCCGCCTTGAGGATGAGACCGCCCAGGACGGCTTCTGGAACGACCTGGAGCGGTCCCAGAAGGTGCAGATGCGCCTGAAGCAGCTGCAGAACAAGATCGCCCGCCAGGAAAAGCTGGTCACCTCCTGGGAGGACCTAACCACCCTGTGCGAAATGGGCCAGGAGGAGGACGACGCCGACATCCTGGAGGAACTGAAAGCCGAGTTTGCCCAGCTGGAGGAGAAGGTGGAGGAGACCCGCATGACCACCCTGCTCTCCGGTGAGTACGACAACTCTAACGCCATTCTGCAGTTCCACGCCGGCGCCGGCGGAACCGAGGCCCAGGACTGGGCCCAGATGCTCTACCGCATGTACACCCGCTGGGCCGAGCGCCACGGCTTTGTCTACAAAATTCTGGACTATGAAGAAGGCGACGAAGCCGGTATCAAGTCTGCCGCCATCTCCATCGAGGGCGAAAACGCCTACGGCCTTTTGAAGAGCGAGAACGGTGTTCACCGGCTGGTCCGGGTGTCCCCCTTCGACGCCAACGCCCGCCGCCAGACCTCTTTCGCCGCCATCGAGGTCATGCCGGAGCTGGAGAATGACGACTCCATTGAGATCCGGGAAGAGGACATCGAGATGCAGGTCTACCGCGCCTCCGGCGCCGGCGGCCAGCACGTCAACAAGACCTCCTCTGCCGTCCGTCTGACCCATAAGCCCACCGGCATCGTGGTGGCGTCACAGCAGGAGCGCAGCCAGTTCCAGAACAAGGACAACTGTATGAAGATGCTGCGGGCCAAGCTGCTGGAGCTGAAAGCGCAGCAGCACGCGGAGAAGATTTCCGACATCAAGGGCGTCCAGCTGAAGATCGAGTGGGGCAGCCAGATCCGCTCCTACGTGTTCATGCCCTACCAGATGGTGAAGGACACCCGCACCGGCTACGAGACCGGCAACATCGACAACGTGATGGACGGGGACCTGGACGGCTTCCTGAATGCTTACCTGACCCAGCTGGCTACCGGTGAGCTGAAAAAGTAAACGTTTTTGCCCAGCTTTTTTCAAAAAGCTGGCGGGGTGCAGGGGCAGCGCCCCTGCGGAAAAGGCGCGGCTGTAAGAGCCGCGTCCTTTTTCTGCCGGATTTCCACCATAGAAAGGAACATCAGAAATGAACGATCAGACCCCCGCCGCAGGTGCGGCACCTCAGGAAAACAAGATGGGCGTCATGCCTGTTGGCCGCCTGCTGGCGGGCATGGCCGTACCCATGATGATCTCCATGCTGGTCCAGGCGTTGTACAACGTGGTGGACAGTGTGTTTGTCTCCCGCATCAGTGAAAACGCCTTCAATGCCGTGGGCCTGGCCTTCCCCCTCCAGAGCCTGATGATCGCCGTGGGCGCCGGTACTGCTGTGGGCATCAACGCCCTGCTGTCCCGCTCTCTGGGTGAGAAGCGGCAGGACATGGCGGACCGGGCCGCGGGCACGGGCATTTTCCTGTCCCTGTGCAGCGCCGTGGTGTTTGCCCTCATCGGCATCTTCCTCTCCCGGCCTTTCTTCCTGGCCCAGGCCAAGAGCGTGCCGGAGATCGTGGAGATGGGCACCGCCTATACCCGCATCTGCCTGGGATTGTCCGTGGGCATTTTCTGCCAGTTCTGCTTTGAGCGGCTGCTGCAGTCCACGGGCCGCACTACTCTGGCTATGCTTACCCAGCTGGCGGGCGCCATTACCAACATTGTGCTGGACCCCATCTTCATCTTCGGTCTGCTGGGGGTGCCCAGGCTGGGCGTGGCGGGCGCCGCAGTAGCCACGGTGCTGGGCCAGTTTGTGGGCGCCATCCTGGCGATCATCCTGAACTTGAAATGTAACCACGATATCCATATCCGTTCCAGCCTGATCCGCCCGGACAAGGCCGCGGTCAAGGAAATCTACCGGGTGGGTATCCCCTCCATCGTGATGCAGTCTATTGGCTCCGTGATGACCTTCGGCATGAACAAGATCCTGTTCGTGTTCACTCCCACCGCCACGGCGGTGTTCGGCGCCTATTTCAAGATTCAGAGCTTCATTTTCATGCCCATCTTCGGCCTGAACAACGGCATGGTGCCCATCATCTCCTATAATTACGGCGCCGCCCGGCCGGAGCGGGTGTGGAAGACCGTGCGGCTGACCATCTTTACCGCCGTGAGCATCATGTTCCTGGGCTTCCTGGCCTTCCAGACCGTCCCCGCCACGCTGCTGTCCCTGTTCGACGCCTCGGCGGAGATGACAGCCATCGGCATCCCTGCCCTGCGGATCATCAGCATCTCCTTCCTGCTGGCGGGCTTCTGTATCATCTCCGGCTCCGTGTGCCAGGCCATCGGCAATCCGATGTACAGTATGGTGGTCTCCGTGTGCCGCCAGTTGGTGGTGCTGCTGCCGGCGGCGTGGCTCCTGGCCCAGACGGGCCGTCTGGAGCTGGTGTGGTGGTCCTTCCCCATCGCGGAGATCGCCTCCGTGACCCTCAGCTCCATTTTCCTCCGCCGCACCGTCCACAGCGCCAATGCCCGCATGAAAGCGGCCCAGGCGTGAGTCGGCGGATACAGAGATATTGATACATCAGGCGCCCCGGAATGATCCGGGGCGCCTGATGTTTTTACTTGCTCAAATATTCTTCTGGGTCCACCGCGTCGCCGTCCTTTTCCACGGAAAAGTGCAGGTGGGGACCACGGGCGGCCTCGGCAGGGGCGGTGCCCACAGTGCCGATGATCTGTCCGGCGGAGACGCAGTCGCCCACTTCCACCGTCGGGTTTTCCTGGAGACCGGCGTAGGTGGTCTGATATCCGCCGTCATGCTCCAGAGTGACCGTGGTGCCCATGAGGGCGTCATCCTTCACAGAGAGCACAGTGCCGGAGCTGGCAGCCAATACGGAGGTGCCTTCCTCGGCGGAGATGTCCAGACCGTCGTGGATGCGCCAGTCCTCTAGGGTGGGGTTATAGACCAGCCGGTCCACGGAGAAGGCGGTGAGGACCTCCCCCTTCAGCGGCGATACGATGATGCGGGGGGCCTCCGGCGTCACAGGGGTGTTATCCACCGGCACCTCCGGCATGGAGGTGATCTCCGTCACTTTGGGCGCCGGGGAGATGACCTCGATGACCTCCGGCTCCTCCGCCACCTCCATGACAGGCGCGGGGGCCTCCGTGGCCGTGTCCATGACAGGTGTCTCAGGTTCCACAGGAGGTTCCTCCCGGTTTACCAGCAGGAAATAGCCGCTGATGCCCGCCACCAGCAGGCAGACGGCCAGGGTCAGGTAAAAGCCTGCGCTGCCCCGCAGGGCTTCCCATTTGTTTTGCATGAAATCGCTCCTCCCTCAAAGGTTGATGAGGGAAGTATGGACGGATTTTCCAGAGTTTATACAAAAAGTGCCCGGCAGTTCTGCCGGGCACTTTCAAACAGTATGTTATTTGACGATCAGCGTCTTGCCGTCCATCTCCTCGGGACAGGCCAGACCCATCACATCCAGAATGGTGGGGGCGATGTCCGCCAGGCGGCCGCCGGTCCGCAGCTCTGTCCCGGCGCCGCAGAGGATAAAGGGCACCAGGTTGGTGGTGTGGGCGGTCATGGGGCTGCCGTCGGGCTCCACCATCTGCTCGGCGTTGCCGTGGTCGGCGGTGACCATGGCGATGCCGCCCATTTTGAGGGTGGCGTCCACCACGCGGCCCACGCACTCGTCCACGGTCTCCACGGCCTTCACGGCGGCTTCGAAGACGCCGGTGTGGCCCACCATGTCGCAGTTGGCGAAGTTCAGGATGATGACGTCGTAGGCGCCGGACTCGATGCGCTCCACGCACTTGTCACAGACCTCGTAGGCGCTCATTTCCGGCTGCAGATCGTAGGTCGCCACCTTGGGAGAGGCCACCAGCACCCGGTCCTCGCCGGGGAAGACGGTCTCGCTGCCGCCGTTGAAGAAGAAGGTCACATGGGCGTACTTCTCCGTCTCGGCGATGCGCAGCTGGGTCATGCCCATCTGGCTCAGGTACTCGCCCAGGCCGTTGCGGACGGTGATCCGGGGGAAGGCCACCTCCACGTTGGGCATGGTGGCGTCGTACTCCGTGTTGCACACGAAGGTCACGGGGAAGAACTGACGGGTGAAGCCGTCAAACTCGGGGTCCACCAGGGTCCGGGTGATCTCCCGGGCCCGGTCAGGCCGGTAGTTGAAGAAGATCACGCTGTCGTTGTCGGAGATGGTGCCCTCGCTGTCGCAGACCACGGGCTCCACGAACTCATCGGTGACGCCGGCGGCGTAGGAGTCCTTCACAGCGGCCACGGGCACGGGGTTGAAGTGGGCGCTCTCGCCGTAGACCATGGCGTCATAGGCCTGTTCCACCCGGTCCCAGCGCTTGTCGCGGTCCATGGCGTAGTAGCGGCCCATCACCGTGGCAATCTTGCCCACGCCGATCTCCCGGCACTTCTCCACCGTCCGGGCCACAAAGTCGGCGCCGGAGGTAGGGGACACGTCGCGGCCGTCCAGGAAGGCATGGATATAGACCCGCTCCAGGCCCTTGTCCTTGGCCAGCTTCAGCAGGGCGAACAGGTGCTCCAGGTGGGAGTGGACGCCGCCGTCGCTCAGCAGGCCCATCAGGTGCAGGGCGGTGCCCTTTTCCTTGCAGGAATCCATGGCGTGGTTGTAGGCGGGATTGGTGAAAAAGTCGCCGTCGGCGATGGACTTGGTGATGCGGGGCAGGTCCTGGAACACCACGCGGCCGCCGCCGATGTTGGTGTGGCCTACCTCGCTGTTGCCCATCTGTCCGTCGGGCAGCCCCACATCCAGCCCGGAGGCGGACAGCTCCGTGTGGGCGAATTCCTGAAAGAACTGGTCCAGACGGGGGGTGTTGGCGGTCAGAACGGCATTGCCGGCAGTGCTGCCGCCGTGGGCCATCCCGAAGCCATCCATAATGATTAAGGTAGTGGGTGTCTTGTTCATAAAAACCTCGTTTCGCTCAAGCCCATCCCCCATTCGCAAACAGCGGAGGGGGTCCAGGGGGAACCAAGAGTTCCCTCGGTTGATTTGCCAAAGGCAAATCAAAAAAATGAAATGATTTTCGGCAGGACATGCGCCTGCCGAAAATACCCCGACCCAGCCGCCTTGGGCGGCGTTCACCAGTGACCGAAGTCACGGGGACCCCGCCGAAGCCCAGCGGAGCGGGTTTGGTGGGGAAGGGAAGAACAAGCGGAGCGGTATGAGCTTTCGCCAAGGGCGGAAGCGAATGAAGTGCAGCTTGTTCTGACGCGGTGGTGGGGGAGATCAAGGGGGAGCCCGCTCCCCCTCGAAGGATTACTCCTGGTTCGCGGCGTTGATGATGTCCACGAACTGCTCGGGCTTCAGGGCGGCGCCGCCGATGAGGCCGCCGTCGATGTCGGGCTGAGCCAGCAGCTCAGCGGCGTTCTTGGGATTCATGGAGCCGCCGTACTGGATGGTCACGCTGCGGGCCACGCGGGCGCCGTACAGGGAGCGGATGGTGGCGCGGATGTTGGAGCAAACCTCACCGGCCTGCTCGGCAGTGGCGGTCTTGCCGGTGCCGATGGCCCAGATGGGCTCATAGGCGATGATGCAGCGGCGCAGCTTGTCGGCGGGCACGCCGTACAGGGCGCTCTTGACCTGCAGGGCGATCCACTCGTTGGTGATGCCGGTCTCGCGCTGCTCCAGGCTTTCGCCCACGCAGATGATGGGGTTCATGCCGGCGTTCAGAACGGCGTGGACCTTCTTATTGACAGTGGCGTCAGTCTCGCAGAAATACTGACGGCGCTCGCTATGACCGATGATGACGTACTTGACGCCCAGGTCCTTCAGCATATCAGCGGAGACTTCGCCGGTGTAGGCGCCCTTCTCCTCGAAGTAGACGTTCTCGGCGCCCACGGAGATGCGCAGGTCCTTGAAGGCCTTCATGGCGGTGGAAATGTTGCAGGCGGGGACGCAGATCAGGGTCTCGCACCACTTGGCGCGGGGCAGGATCTTCTTGATCTCTTCGGCGAACTTCTTGGTCTCGGTGGCGGTCATGTTCATTTTCCAGTTACCGGCGATGACGGTCTTGCGATATCTGCGATTCATATTCTTTTGTCTCCTTTATGTTCTGTCAAATGGTGCAAAAATACTGATACCGGGTATCAGAGTGATCCGTATGGAAGAAAAAATGTGGGCCGGGGCCGGGCATTTTTCTGATCTGTACGCAAACCTATTCATTTATAGCGGAATTATGCGTATCTGTCAAGAGTTTTGACACATTTTTGGGTCAAAATCTTCACATTTTTCTCGCTGCGCAAATTTTCGGACTGAAAAGTAAAAAATTCATTTCAAATATTTTTGTCAGGACATGTGCCTGACAAAAATACTTTGACTTAGCCGCCTTGGGCGGCGCCACCAGTGACGTAGCGTCACTGGTGGGGGGAATCTAAAGGGGGGACGTAGTCCCCTCTTTAAAC
>Ga0129317_1001976_pt1 | contig 12943 bp, 13 predicted proteins | sample Cm1ome_FD_94430 | JGI IMG/M metagenome (GOLD analysis project Ga0129317, IMG submission 94430) | Eastern black-and-white colobus group fecal microbial communities from Wisconsin, USA - Cm1105 metagenome | ecosystem: Host-associated > Mammals > Digestive system > Large intestine > Fecal | place...
AACAGCGTTTATTTAATCATGGTCGTTATGAGAAGAACAGATGTGAAAACTGCGCCAGGAGAGGATTCCTGGCGCAGTTGCTTCACATAATGTGCTATGCTTTTTGAGACCCAAAACTTTTCAACCACTCCATTGTACTCCGGCTTTTCTGCCAGGAAGGCATTGAGGGAACTGGAGAATCCGAAACTCGTTCCAGAGCTTTCTGCTTCATTGTAAGACTTGAACGGGCATATATGTCTGTAGTTTTAATGTCGGAATGTCCGAGGAAATCGCGCACATGAACGAGATCATTATCCGCGTCGTAAATGTGCATTGCTTTAGTATGGCGCATCAAATGCGGAGGAATTTTCTCCGGTATGGAAGGATCAATCACTGAAGCGGGCTTGGCATATTTGTTCAGGATGTACGTAACCCCTGCACGAGTTAGCTTTTGCCCGTTGCGGTTCATAAATAGCGGCAGATGACTTTTTTCCGGTGCAAGCATGTGCATTTCAGTAAGATATTTTTTCAAGTTCTGCGCCGTTGCCGGCAAAATGGGAACTACCCTGGTTTTTCTGCCTTTACCAAGGATCTTGACACTTGCAGGATAATCAAGACGGACATCTTCAATACGTAAGTCACAGATTTCCTGCACACGGGCTGCTGTATCATAAAGAAAACACAGGATCGTGGCATCTCTTCTGCCGCTGAGAGTGGATGTATCCGGCTGGCGCAGGATCAGAGCAATCGCCTCTTTTGTCAACGGATTAATCGCTTTGCGCTCAGCTCTTTTCACTGGGATTGCCAGTATTTGCTGGAAATTCAGCAAAAGGCGCGGCTCTTTTATCTGCAGGTATTTAACAAATGAGCGGATGGCTGCAAGACGTTGGCTACGCGTCGCGGTTCCATTGTTTCGCTCTATCCTCAGCCATTGCAAAAAATGGTCAACGAGTTCCGGCGTCAGATCATCTATGGAAAGCTTTTCAATCCTCATCCCCTCTACATCCTGGCAATAGCCAAGGAATAGCCGAAATGCATCGCAGTATGATGAAATCGTGTTCGTACTGATATTTTTAAGTTCGGGCAGGTAATGGGAAAGGAACTCCGTCAAATGTGCGGCAAAATCAGCAGTTTTCATTCGGCGCCTCCCACGTTGGAATCGTATCGCCAAGATAATCGCACTGCTTTTGAATAAATTCAGGGTAACATTCCGCTGTTAAATGCAGATAGATTTGCGTCGCACTCATGTTGCAATGGCCGAGATACGCCGAAAGGTATGGAAGTGTAGTCACGATGTCGCTCTTGGATTTTTTCAGCTTTTGCATAGAACGAACGGCAAAGGTATGACGAAGGTCATGAACCCTCGGACCGTATCCACGTCCTTTATGCGCAATTCCACAATGCCATAGCGCATCCCGAAACCGGTTGTAAACTGTGGTTGTATGGTAGCAGCTTTTTCGGGGATTGGGGAAGAAATAGTTGTTACCAGAACTTTCCGCATGGATTTCTTCAAAATATTGTTCGTAGTCCGCCCACAGACTTTTAGACAGAGGAACATATCTTGGTTTGTCATGCTTTGTTTCCCAAATCTGCAAAACGCCGTTTATAAGATCTACATCTTTTACACGGAGCCGGGTTGCCTCTCCGGCACGTAATCCACAGCAGATCAGAGTCTTAAACAGCAAAGGAAAGACAAGGTGCGCAGTAGGGCATTGCCTGCTTGGAACCATCGTTTCAAAATATTTCATAATACGTGCCAACTCATCGCTCGTAAAAATGCAGGGAGAAAAGTCAGCATCATCTCGAGATGAAATGGTAAGTTCGGGGTAGTACGCGGCATAGCCATTCAATTGAAGATATTTGGCAAAGCGTTTTGTGAAATTAAGCCGCCATTTTTGATTTTTACGCTTTTCATTGGGCCGCTTTTCAATCCATTTCTCAACGACCAATTCCGGCAACACTGGAGTATTGATTCCTTGTTCTACGAGAAACCGGTCCAATGTTTGAAAGGTTTTGGCTTCTTTTTCATACTTACATCCGCAGGCCCGCTTTCCTGCAATAAAAGCACTTATTTGACTTGCCAGTCCGCTTCTGTACTCGTAAGTTCTGCTCATAGGAGATCACCATCCTCAAACGACAGGGCGCATTCACGCAGGTTTTCAATATCCAGACGGATGTAATGTCCCAGAGATTCTCGGTCCGAATGGCCAAGAAATGAAAAAATGATATCTGGAGACACATCGGCAGATAGCAGTTTTGTCGCAACGGTTGCCCGAAGAGAATGCAGGCCGTGATGCGCATGAATTGGCACTTTTACCCCTGAACGCGCGACATACCTATGGAACGCTGAATGGATTGATTTCATCTTGCCATATGGAGGGTTCAAACTGACAAACAGGTATTCGCATTTTGTTTGCGGACGAATATGCAGGTAGTCAATAATAGCAGATCCCACTTTTTCGCTGAGAGGAAGTGTGTTCGGCTTGCCCGTCTTGCTTTGCACAAAGGAGATTGAACAAAGCTCCCAGTCAATATCGGACAACTTCAAATTGCAGATATCTTTGCTTCGCACACCAAGTTCAGCGGCAATAGTAATGAAAGCATAGTCTCGTTTTCCTTTTGGGCTGGCTCTGTTCACGGTTTCCAATACTGCATTGATTTCCTCTGACTCCCAGATTTTAATTATGCTCTGTGCTTGTCCCAGACGATATTCAGGTACATGAGGTGCAAGATTTTCGGATGTATATCCAAGCAGATACAGATACGACAGGAACTTCCGCAGTCGGCTGAGTTCACAACGCACTGTACTTTTTGCATGGCCTCTCAGAGTCAGCAGATATGCCGAGACATGTGAGCTGTTAAGTTCTTCCAGCTTTGTTATACCAGCATTCTGAAAGTACCGCATAACTACGGAGATATAATTTCGCATCGTTTCTCTGGTGCATTCTGAATAACCGGTTTTGATGAGATATTCTTCCTGCGCATCAAGAAAGGAGTTGAATTCCGGCAACAACTCTTGCAGAGGATTGAGCATCCCCTTTCCCCATGTACCTTTGGTGGCAAGCAGATCAAGCATTTTCATGCTTCCGGCTTTGCGGTCAATTGTGGACTGCCTTAAAGGTGGAGTGCACTTGCCGAGTTCTGTGATGAATTCATCTTTATGCGAGGGCAAATATGTTTCATATCCCTTTTTATTGCAGAACTCTTGAAATTGCTTCCATGTCAATAGGGTGTATTCTCTACTGCGTATGGAATATCCCTGTTCTTTTAGAGTTACTGCACCTTTGTCAATGAGGTCTTTGATTAGCTTGTTTGGCAATATACCCACCGCCCTTCATGTAGAAATTTCTCCTATTACAATGACAATTCTATTTGAACAAGCGGAAAAAGTAAGCCCTTACTTTAAAGGTTTTAGCTGCTATGATTAAAGGTTGAAATGTGAAGTATTATGTGCAGTAAAATCCCCAGAAGCCTTGTATTCATGCCATTTTTGTGCCCATCATTAACATAATGGCTTTGTCCCAATAAACCGAATTACCAAGAGCCTTATACCTTGCGGAGTCTGAGGCTGATTCGAGCATCGTCCAAAAATCCGGAAATCCCTGAAGACGTTCACACTCCAAGGGCGTGAGACGACGGATGAGCAATCCATGCCGAACAGGATGGATAGAGTTAAGGGAACTGCCGGAGGTGCCTTTCTGGAGGGTGCCGCAGAGGTCACCGTTCTCAGTACCGTTGCGGCAGTCCAGTCCGGCTACATCCATTACCAGATCAGTGGCATCCTTGTGCTGTCTGGCACTTTGTGTGGAGGCCACATCGTCGTTTCGGAACATATCCACACGCTGACGGGCATAGACCGAATGTCGGTCAGTCGCCGTCAATGTGTATGCCAGATCCTCCTGATAGCCAATGCCGTTGCCTCCGTTTTGAGGCTGACGGTCGATGGCGTTTCCGGTGATGCAGAACACCTCGGCGCTCTGGGATACCAGAGGGACATTGTTTCCTCCGGTCCCATACCGTGCGGACATGGTAGGCGACACGGAATGGGGACCTGTGTATCGACTGTCGATTCCATGGTTTTCGAATAGAAGTACCTCATCCATGACGATGGGCTGATGTCCATGCTCCTGGGCACGGAGCGTGCCGCTGATATTCTCGGAACAGGCCATGACACTGCCACCCTGATCATTCAGGCACAGGACGCTTGGCACCATATTTGTTCCGCTCTCGGAACCCTTCAGTGTGGGCGACAACTCCTCACTGTACCCGATGCCTCCGGCTTTTGCTCCCTGTCCTGCGGAGAAACCTGCGGTCAGCACGCAGGGGTATCCCTGTCCTGCCTGGCCACCGCCAGTGGAGAGACTTGTATGCTGCTCACGGGTGAGGAAGCAGTCCCCGTTTCCTTTGGTGACCACACTTTCTGCAATAAAAGTCTGTTGCTTCATCCCCGGCTGCGCACCCAAGGCTCCGGCAACATCATGCAGGTCACGCACCTCGTCCCGCTGATTGGCAGCAAAAGCCATGGGTGCGATTACACCATTGCGTCCTGTGGACATACCGCAGTTGACGCCAAGCGTTGCGGCCAATCCACCTGTCAAATCTCCGTTATATCCATCGAAGCCGATGGGTGTCTCACCTTTTGTTACGAAGGTTTGCATTTGCATATTGGTGGTCGCCATGAGTGCGCCGGACACACCATTCAGGTCGATGCCCTCATCTCTTTGGTTGATATGGTAGGCTTTCAATTCAGAAGGTGTATATGGGTCATCCGTCAGGCCGGCCTGTATCATCAGCGCCATTTTTAACTGTGCTGGAAGCTCTTTTCCACGTTCTTCTGCTCTGCGCAGAATCCCAAGACAGGCTGTTGTTGTGAGATAGTATTTAGGATCTGGGTTTGGTTCCAGTATGTCAGACAGCGAAACACGAATTGGTTTTCTGGGAGCGACCCCTGTATTCAGCGGTAACTCACCCTCTCGCCACGGGGAACGAAGCTCCCAATAGTGGTTTCCAAAGAGGTCGACATGGTTCTCCGACAGATTGAGGTGAAAATACGGGACTGCAATCAGTGCGGAATCCGGCTTGCTTCCTCTAACTTTTGGCGCTTTTTCACTCTTGTTATGTGTGTTCATGTCAAGCATCGTCAATTGTCCGTTTTCTTCGAACTGATACATCCCAACACCTCCTATCCGTGAGTACCCAGATCTTTTAAAGCGTCAAACAAAATATGCGGAGCCATAGGCCCCGCAAAGTCAGCTATCAGAAATATTCTTTTTCTCCGCTGTGCAACGCCCCAATATTGAGCATCGAGACAACGCCAAGCTAAGGAAAATGTATTATCATCGAAGGTTATATCCCCTGCATCCGGCCATGCATAAGGGTAGGAACTGGGAATTGCAGCCCTCGGCTTATGAATTCTAACGATTTCCTCCAACACAATTCGAAAATCCTCGTACTTCGGAGTTCCTGAACTAAAAGCACCTGGCACATTTTCCCAACACATCCAGCGTGGGCGCACGTCAACACCCGTGCGCCCACATTGTATATCTGCTGCTCTCATTTCTTTCACAATTCGGATTTGTTCCATAAACAAGCCGGAGCGTTCACCGGAGAGCCCGGCGCGGGCACCCGCAACGCTCAGATCCTGGTTATTCCGAATTCGGAATAACCAGGATTATGCCGAGGAAATAGTTATTCCGAAGTCATTGCATAGAGTCTTGTAAAACAAGGATTCTCCGCAAAAACTTCGGAATAACAAAGCCGGCCTCATTTTATATAATGTGGACATGCAGACAACCGTCTGACACCACAAAATATAAGGAGGGCCTATGGAACTGATTGAATTAGACGCAACTGCACAGCGTGCCCTGGAGTTGTTAACCAATGCGGGGATGAGTGATGGAAGCATATACGACTATACTCATACAGGCTTTGGCAGCATACTTCGACATTTTCACACAAAAGGCATACTATATGCTACAGCAGAAATGCTCGATAATTTTTTGCTGGAGCAACGCGTACTTTTGGACCAAGGAGATATCTCACAATGGAAATGGGGACTTGTCCGCAGGAGTTGTGAGCTTCTGAAACAATGTGCTGCAATGAATTCTATTGATTTGCCTGACCTTCAGCCATGGGACCCTGTATGGAATCGTCCAAAGCAAATCATCCAACACGACGCACCGACGGCGAAACAGTTTGCCGAATCGGAAAATATTTATGTGCTTGTCTGGATGGTCAACAAGCGTATGGAACAACTTGGCCTTTCGGAAAATACGGTTCGCCATTACACGGAAGAGGGATTAGCCGTCATTTTGAAAAAGCACTATGATTCTGGTACAGAAAGTTACTCAGACAAACTTATATCCCAGCTTACAGATGAGCGAAGACTGCAATATGAGCAAGGGGAGGTTGGCAGAACTACTTATCAGAATTTGCGCAAAGCGGCGGCGATGCTCCAGGAGTTCCGCCTGACAGGGAAAATCACGCTGGAAAGGATTCCTAATTGGGGACGGCGCGAAGTTATTCCTCAGCACAAAGCGATTCTGGATAAATTCAGTGCGCATGTCACAACGCAGAGCAACTGGGCTGAAAGTTCCGTTAGCACAGTTACAAGTGTGGCTCGTGTATTTTTGCTTGAATTAGAGGACCATGGAATAGTCTCCATTGAAACTGTCGCAATGATGGATATTGCCACATGCGTTACAAGAATGCTTGGACGATACACTGGTGGAATGAGATCTGCTCTTTTTGGCATTCGGACCTTTCTGCGATTTTTATATGAGGCCGAGATCACTGCGGATAATTTTTGCAAAACACTCCCGGAATTTGTTTGCCCTCGGAAGAACTTTCGTGAAGGATTTTCCGATGATGAATTGGAACGTCTACTTTCTCAGCCAGATATCACATCTGCGGTCGGGAAAAGAGACTACGCTATGATGGTTTTGGCAGTGCAAAGCGGCTTGCGGTCTTGCGACATCATACGGCTCACATTTGACTGCATCAATTGGAGAACGAGGGAAATTCATGTTGTTCAGCACAAAACAGGACAACCAATCGTAATTCCTCTTGAACCGGAAACAGGCAACGCTATAGCAGATTACTTGTTAAATGGGCGCCCCAAGAGTTCACTACCGCAAATTTTCCTCTGTCACGTCGGCGCTGTCCGTGCTTTGAAAAGTCGAACCGGAAGTGCAATTGTCTCCAAATACATGAAGGGCGCAGGAATTCATTCCGGGTATCGCGGATTTCACAGTTTCCGGCGCACCTTCGCTACAAATCTGCTCCAGAACGAAGTGCCAATTGAGTTGATCCAACAGATGCTGGGCCAAACTCATATTGATTCAGCAAAGCCGTACCTGTCCATTGACGAACAGGGACTGAAGCGATGTGCATTGCCCCTGCTCTCTCATGGAAAGGAGGTAGGGAACTAAAATGATGTACACCTTTAAGAGTTGTTTTGCATCTCAGATCGAGGATTTCATTGCTCAGAAAAACGCTCTGGGGTTTGGTTATCTGGAGTCCTCCCGTCTCCTGCGAGACTTTGACCGCTTTTGCCTGACGCATTTCCCGGAAGAAAATACACTGACCAAGGAGCTTTGCTTAGCTTGGGCCACGAAAAAGGATACCGAAGGCAACAATACCTTCCGCAACCGTATGATGCCGGTGCGGGAGTTTGCCAGATACTTAAACCGCAACGGCGAAGCTGCTTACATTCTGCCGCCAGACATTGCCAGGAAAGATGCGCCGTATGCCCCGTACATCTACACCGAGGCCGAAATCCTGGCCATTTGGGATGTTTTCGACCACTTGAAACCGAGAGGTGGTTTCCCGGTACGGCAATTTGTGATCCCAGCTATGATAAAGCTGATGTACTGCTGCGGTCTGCGTCCATCTGAGGCCAGAAGGCTTCATGTAGACGATGTGGATTTGGACATTGGGCGGCTGAACATTATGGAGAGCAAACAGCACAGGAGCCGTATTGTTATGATGGCGGATGATGTGACGAAGATGCTCTCAGATTGCAATGCCGTTGTGACTTCCGCTATGCCGGAACGCGAGCCGTTCTTTCCCAACTCTGAGGGCGGTTTTTACGGGAAGAGAGGGCTGGAGAAGACTTTCCGCCTGGTTTTGAAGAAAGCAGGTGTTACGGGAACCGGCCGACGTTCCCCGCGTCTTTATGACTTTCGTCATACTTTTGCCACCCACAGGCTGTACCACTGGATGAACGAGGGTAAAGATCTGAACGTTATGATTCCCTATCTGAGTGCGTACATGGGCCATGCGCAACTCTCGGACACCTATTACTACATTCATTTAGTTCCTGGCTTGTTGGAGGAAATGTCCGGGTTCACGTTTTCTTCTGCCGAGGCATTCTTGCCGGAGGTAGGAAACGATGAGTGATTTCTTTGATGCAATCCGGCGTTTTCTGCTGGACTATCTGCCCAAGCAGCGCTGCCTTAGTAAAAATACGATTCTCTCCTACAGACAGACACTCAATATTTTCGTGGCTTATATGAGGGATGAGATAGGGATTGGAGCTGCTGAGCTGACCTTCTCCCGTGTTGACCGGGACGTCATTCTTAACTTCCTAACCTGGCTGGAAAAGGCGCGGGGATGTAGTGTCTCTACCCGCAACCAGCGTTTAATGGCATTGCGGTCTTTCCTGGACTTCGCTGGACAAATCGATTGTACGCAGACGTCATTGTATCTTTCTGCCTGCAATATTCCCTCCAAGGAGGCTCACGGGCGAATCGTTGAATTCCTGACCGAACCGGCGTTGACCGCGCTGCTTCAACAGCCCAATCCTTCCAGGCAGAAAGACCAGCGGAATCTTGTATTCATGATCCTCATGTATGATACCGCTGCCCGATGCAGTGAGCTTCTCGATATGAAGGTCTGTGACCTGCGTCTTGACGCAAAACATCCAATTGCGTACTTGCATGGTAAGGGACGAAAAACCCGTACAGTGCCGTTGCTGAACAGAACAATCCAACACTGCAAACAGTATCTGAACAAATTCCATCCCAACAAGGATGACTACAGTGAGGCACCGTTGTTCTATACCGTGATCCATGGGAGGCAGCAAAAGATGTCTCCCGATACGGTAGCAGCATTCTTTGCGAAGTATGGGAGCATGGCAAAGGCGGTTTGTCAGGAAGTTCCTGAACATATCCATCCGCACATGATGCGGCACACACGGGCGATGCACTTATACCAATCCGGGATGCCCATGGTACTTCTTTCCCAATATCTTGGCCATGCACAGGTTGAGACAACAATGATCTATGCTTATGCGGATACCGAGATGAAACGTGCCGCAATTCAGAAAGCTGATGCTGTCCGCGGAACCAAGCCCGTACCGGATGAGATTTGGGCTGATAACGAGGAAATGATTTTGAAGTTATCTGGTCTGCTCTAATCCTATTGTTCTATATATGCCGATTATGTTATTCCGAAGTTTTTGCTGGTAACGCCTTGTACTACAGGGTTTGCAGCGATTACTTCGGAATAACTATTTCCTCGGCATAATCCTGGCAGGGGCTGCCCCCACAGATGATTTGGACGGGTGGTAGTTCTGCGCCGTCAAGTTTTGTGATATCACCCACATGAATCATGTTGGGGAATTGTTCCTTTGTTACTTCAATGGGAAAGGCCTCAATTTCGCTGGCCCAGACAGGGGTGATGCCGTGCCGCAGTGCGGAAAGGGGGAACCCACCAATACCGTCGAAAAGGCTGCCCATAGTAATGCCGGTCATTTTGTTACCGCCTTTGCCACAGTCTGCGTTGTGTTGACCGCAGCTTGAGCTGTGTAGACAGCGGACATAATGTTTGCTCTTGTGGTCGTGTCAAGGCCGAAAGTCCCTGCTATTCTCGGCACTTCACCAGCAGAAAGCATGAGACCTATGCCCAGCAGGGCGTGATCCTTAAACACCATGAGTCCAGCCACTAAGATTGTCGATTGCAGAAATGCCGTTAGGCACAGGCCGATAACTTGTTTAATCCACTGAACAAAACCATCGATGTATCCGCGGGGAATGCTGAACATATAAAGGCTTCCCACGGCGATTTGGATGAGAAGAATGCCACCGCGTTTGAGGTTGGCAAAGAACACCTTGATTACAGCATAGGCCATGAGGATGATGCAAAACAGATACATGATGGGACTGGTGATGGAGCCGAATCCCATAAAGCTACCTGTTGTTAGGTCAGCAAGGCTCTCCACCGCACTCAGTTCCGTAACGATTTCATTCGCCACATCGCCGATGGAAGTGCCATACCCTGTCAGTCCAGCAGTCATTGATCCCTGTAGCGAAACTGAAAGAGAATAAAGTCGGACAGGCACAGTAGTGAACAGACTGCATGCCATAAAACCTTTGATGATATTTAGAGCTGTCTTCTTGATGTCCCCATGTCCAGAAGAATATTCAATGCCACAGTCAAAAGCCGCGACAACTATGCTTACACCAAAGAGTGCCCAGGCCAATTGTGAGAAGAACAGCACGATGGACTGTACCCACTCCATCTCGAAAAGTTCGACACCCATGTTGCCCATTTCTGCAAAGAAGTTCCCAAGGAAACCAATCATCTGCCCATAGATCCAGTCCACGATATTGTCCATGATCAGGTTTGCAGTAAAATCCCAGATAAACACCGTGCTTTCACCTCTTTTCTATAGGACGTGCCGCCGCATAGTGGGACATTAACGACACGCCCTGCTTATCTCTGTTTCACTGCATTGTCTGGCTCCACTGGGGCTGTGTGGATGCGGTCTGCACCTGCTCCTGGAATATCTCCAGATAATCGTTCACCGCGTGGGATAGCGTCTGATAGTCCTGACCGGTGGGATGGTAGACATACCAGTCCACCTTTCCGTGATCGTCCCAGATGTGGGGCATGACACCGTCCCGAAAGTTGGGATTGCTGACCATCTTCTTGCCGAGCAAATCTGAAAAGCGAAGAACGAGATTGTCCACATCGCCCTCCTGACGGTTGAGGATTGTCAGCCGCAGGGCTTCATAATGGCTCGCGATACCGCCGGTGATAAACTGAATCTTTGCCCGGTTCATTTCACTCAGGCGGACATAGCACGCCCGTCCAACATAGGTCGCATCGGGGTAATTTGGCTCCACGATTTTTCGAAGCTCTTTTTCATAAAAAGTCATAGTGATACCTCTGTTTCTATCTTGCACTCTGAGCCTCAACGGGTTCGAGCGTGCCCTTTATTGCCGCTTGACGAAGCTCGTTGGGAGTCACATTCAGTTTTGCGGCCATATAATTGAAGGCACGGTTCTTAGTTCCAACACTGCGAGGATAGGATCTTTTGGGATGGTCAACATGATAGACCTCCCACTTCCCATCATGCCGCAGCCGAATACGATACGGATTCTTCATAGGCATCTTACAGGCCGATGATGCTCCAGATGTAGGTCGGAGCAGTCAGGGTGAACACTAGGCAGGCAAACAGAATGGCGGGACCAGTCCACTCGAACTGACCGTGCTTGCGGTAGTCGAAGTAACACAAAGCCAGCTTGCCGAAGAAGGCAATGGCGAGGATCATGTCCAGCGCCGGAAAGACCACATTGTTCACCACGGTCTTGATCTGCTCGGATGCGCCTTCCCACGCCTGCTCCACCGCACCAGCCACATCACCTGTGGTACCACCGGTGGCGAAGGCAGGGACGCAGCAGACCATGGACAGGATGAGTGCCACGAAAAGCATTCGAGTGATCCTGAACTTTTTCATGCGAAAGTCCTCCTTATATTCTTGATTTAACAGTGGAGCGCCACCCATTGCGGGTGACGCTCCATCTTACTTATGAGGATCAATAGCCGGTACGGGGCAGTGTGGTGGTGGAGGGCTTATAGACCTTGGTCACCCAGCGGGAGGCAGCCATGATCCACTGTCCGTTATAGACGCCGCCCACATCGGCCTGATTGACGAACTGAGTCCCGCCAGTCAGCCAGGAGACCACATTGCAGTACACCTTGGGGGACTCCACCTGACGGAAGTTGGCAGGTACCACACCGAAGGTCACCATAAATTCGGTGACATACTCGTTGGAGGCAAGACCCAGAGCGGCCGGGGACGCATCCAGCACATAGTTCTTCATGGTGTTCAGGTTATCTGCCAGCGTCCGGTAGCTGTCGCCGGTGAGATTGGTACGGTAGACGATCTTGTAGTTGCCCTGCACATTGTAGGTACCGGTCACGATCTTATCCAACCGCACGGCGTTGGTGGGCAGAGTGTCACGCCAGAAGAAGGAAGTCAGCGAAGTGGTGGAGTTGTTTGCGATCTCGGAGAAGTCATAGCGGATGCTCTGGCCGGGCATGACCTCAATGTATCCGGTCTTTTTGATGCTGACATTGGTGTACAGGCTCTTGTTGGTCATAGCGGCCTTGACGATCTGGCCCGCATATTCGATTTCCACCTCGATGGGAGTCTTGTCCAGACCGTAGAAGTCTGCGGCTCTGGACTCCACCAGCTTATATCGGCCCAGAGGCAGGGGTTTGGTCACGGCCACACCGTTCTTGTTGGTCTGGATGGTATCCACCAGCTTACCAGTCCTGGCGTGGTAGACCTCAAAGACCGTTCCAGGGATGGGTGTGCCAGCAGGCCAGCCGTTTACGCTGTTGTAGTCGGCAGAAGTTTTGGTGATCTGGATCTGTCCGGTGATGGCGGTGTTCTCCCATTCCACCTCGGTGGTGGTACCCGCGGTCACATAGATGGACTTGAGCTGCGTGTCGGCGATGTAACCTTCCGCAGCCTCCAGCTCCCGCAGGTAGTAGCGGCCACTGGGGATATCCTCGATATAGACATAGCCGCGGTCATCGCTGACATACTTGTAAATGTCAATGAAAAAGTGAGCCGGGCGCTCGTGAATTTTTGAGCCACCAACGGCCACGAAAAAGTGAGCCACTGCGCTCACGAATACTTGAGCCACCCTGCTTACGTTTGTTTCTGCAT
>Ga0129317_1001978_pt1 | contig 12937 bp, 7 predicted proteins | sample Cm1ome_FD_94430 | JGI IMG/M metagenome (GOLD analysis project Ga0129317, IMG submission 94430) | Eastern black-and-white colobus group fecal microbial communities from Wisconsin, USA - Cm1105 metagenome | ecosystem: Host-associated > Mammals > Digestive system > Large intestine > Fecal | place...
ATCGGCCAGCCTGGGGCGCTCCGCCAGCGCCTCGGCGCTTTCAAAGCACATATCCTCTCCAAACCCGTGCATCTCCGCCGTTTTTCTGCGGCGGATGGGGTCCGGGTCGGCCACGCCGACGATTTTGAATTTCTCCGGGTTCTGCAGGGCGTACAAACTGTACAGAAGCGCACGATGCCCCGCGCCAACGATGATCGCTGTGATTTGTTTTGCCATTACGGACAGATCCTTTCCTGATTGATGTGATGAAAAATAAAGAGGGCAGAGCGGAACCGAACGCCGCCCGTATACAAATCCAGCATAGCGCCGCCGCCGCCGGGCAGTCAAGGGAGAAAAGCCTGAAATTGTTTTCCGGACCCTGACGGAAGGAAGAAAAATCAAATCTTTGTATAAAATGTATGTGAATCATGCTTGATTTTTGGGATAAAAATTGGGCAAAACACACAAAAAGCTATTGATTTTGGAGTTTCTGCCGTGGTATCCTCGTAAGCAGTTGGCTGCTCCGCCATCCGGCGGGCATGCGGCTGCAGGCAGGAGGCGTACAGCGTACGGGTAAGCCGTCCGGCCTGAAAAGAGTACCCTATACCGTGTTTTCATTACATATGGAGGAAAGCAACATGAAAAAGATGAAACGCATTATCAGTGCAGCCCTCACCCTGGCGCTGGCTGCCGGGATGCTTGCAGGCTGCGCCGGCTCTTCGTCCGGAACACCTGCGGCTTCGTCCGCCGGCGGCGCCTCCGCCGGCTCGTCTTCCGCGGAGCGCGAACGCATCACAGTCCGCGTATTCCGCAGCAAGGCCTCCCATGAGGTGGCCATGGACCAGATGGACGTATTCAAGGTGATGGGTGAGATGTTCAACATCGACTTTGAATTTGACAATCCCCCGCAGGAAAATTACACCGAACGCCTGAACCTTGTGATGATGGAAACGGAACTGCCCGACGTCATCATGGAGATCCCGGTGACGGATGTGCTGAAATACGGCGAAACGAGCGTGATCCTGCCGCTGAATGATTACATTGAAAACAGCATGCCGAACCTGAAAGCGGAAATGGACAAGCGCGACGGCGTGGAGAAAGCCCTCACCTACTCTGACGGCAACATTTACTATCTTCCCATGCTGGATGAGACGCCCTCGGGCAACATCCCGTATATCGTCCGCACCGACTGGCTGGACCAGCTTGGACTGGAACGCCCCGTAACCATCGAGGACTGGGAAAACTACTGGTCGCTCGTCAAGACCACCGACCTGAACGGCAACGGAAAAAATGATGAGATCCCCTTCAGCGCCTATGAAATTGAGCGTCTGCGCAATTTCTGCACGGCCTGGGGCGTACTGGACGATTTCTACACCGACCCCACCGACGGCGGCAAGGTGCACTACGGCCCCATCGAGGACAAATACAAGGAAGCCCTGGTTTGGATGAACGACATGTGGAACAAGGGCTACATTGACCAGGAGATCATCACCACAGATTACTCGGCCTTCAGCGCGAAGCTGGCGCAGAACATCGTCGGCTCCTTCGCGGGCCCGCTCGGCGGCATGCTGGCCGCCCAGAACGCCACGATGGCGGAATCCGTGCCCGGCTTCCACGTCGCCGCCACCGAGCCGCCGAAAGGTGAGGCCGGCGTACAGATCCACACCAACATCGACCTTGTCCCCCGCGCCGTTGTGGGCGCCACCATCACCTCCACCTGCAAAAATGTAGACCGCGTTGTGGAATGGCTGGACTATATGTACAGCGCCGAGGGCCAGATGCTGCTGAACATGGGCATTGAGGGCACGCATTACACCATGCAGGACGGCGAACCCATCTTTACCGATTATATCCTGAACAACCCGGACGGTCTTTCCCCGAAACAGGCGGTGGGGACGTTCACCATCGCGCAGGGAACCATGCCCTCTGTGCTGTGCTTCAGCGAGACCAGCCAGCTGGACGATGCTGCCGTGCTGGAGGCCAAGGAGAACTGCATCATCCCGTTCCTGGAGGAATCCAACAAATATGTGATTCCCGGCACGCTTTCGTTCTCATCTGAGAAAGACGCCGAGCGCCGTGCCGCCATGGCGGATATCGAGACCTATGTGGACGAGATGGTCATGAAATTCATCACCGGCCGCGAACCCATCGAAAATTGGGATACCTATGTGGCAAAAGTGAAGGAAATGGGCATTGAGAACGTCATTGGCATCTACCAGGAAGCCCTGGACGCCTGGAACAGCTGAAACAGAACCGGGAAGCCCGCCGCGCGCCTGATGTCCGGGTGCGCGGCGTTCTCCGGCGAACACCGTATGACGGGCGGCGGGCCTGCGAGCCCCGGCCCTATTTTGGAAGGAGGACACATTTATGAAAACCGCCGTGGCCTCCAGACAGGCGAGACCCTCCCGCACCGATAAAAACGGCAGACTGAGCCATGCGGGCAAGAAGATCTGGCGCAGCAGGTATTTGTATCTGCTGCTGCTGCCCACGTTTGTCTGGTATATCGTTTTCATGTATGCGCCGCTGTACGGCGCTCAGATCGCGTTTCGTGATTTCATGCCCGCCCTCGGCATCACCGGAGGGAAATGGGTAGGCTTCAAATACTTTATCCAGTTCTTCAAATCGGAATATTTTGTACGCTTGATGAAGAACACGCTGGGCATCAGCGTGTATTCCATCGTGGTGGGCTTTCCCATTCCGGTCATCCTTGCACTGCTGATGAACGAGGTGCGCAGCAAGTATTTCAAAAAAGGCGTACAGACCATCGTCTATATGCCGCATTTCATTTCCGCCGTCGTTGTGGTGAGCCTCATCAATGCAATGCTGTCGCCCAGCAACGGCCTGTTCAACCAGATCATCCAAATGTTCGGCGGGGATCCCGTCCATTTCATGGCCGAGCCGAAATACTTTAAGACGGTGTATGTGCTTTCGGATATCTGGCAGACAGCGGGCTACGGCTCTATCGTCTATCTGGCCGCGCTCACCAGCATCGACCCCTCGCTGTATGAGGCGGCGACGGTGGACGGCGCGTCCAAATGGAAAAAGCTGCTGCACATCACCCTGCCCTGCATCCTGCCAACGATCATGACGATGCTCATCCTGCGTATGGGCAGCATCTTCACCGTGGGCTACGAGAAGATCATGCTGATGTACAACCCCGCCACGTATGAGACGGCGGACGTCATTTCCACCTATGTATACCGGCGCGCGTTCGAGGGCGGCGAATACAGCTTCTCGGCGGCGGTGGGCCTGTTCAACTCCGTCATCAACTTCATCGTCATCATCGTGTTCAATAAGATCAGCAAACGGGTAAGCGAGGTGAGCCTCTGGTAATGGAACGGACAAAACAAAGGACAAAAATCAAAGAGAGTACGGGGGAGCGCATTTTTACCGGAGTGATCTATGCGATCCTGATCCTGTTCTGCGCTATTATCGTTTTCCCCCTGCTGCATATCGTCAGCGGTTCTTTCAGCGACCCCATGGCCCTGCTGCGCGGCGAGGTATCGTTTTGGCCCAAGGGCTTTACGTTTTCCATGTACGAAAAGGTATTCAAGGACGCCAGCATCTGGCAGGGCTATGGAAATACCATTGTATATACCGTGCTGGGCACCTGTATCAGCGTGGTGCTCACCGCCTTTGCGGCGTATCCGCTTTCCCGCAAGGATTTTTACGGCCGCAATCTGTTCATGGGTGTGTTCGTGTTCACGATGTTTTTCACCGGCGGCATGATCCCCACGTTTCTCATCGTACAGCGGCTGCACCTGCTCAATACGATGTGGGCGCTGATTCTGCCAACGGCTGTCAGCACGTACAATCTCATCATCATGCGCACGTTTTTTGAATCCACCATTCCTTTCGAGCTGGTGGAATCCGCCTCGCTGGACGGCTGCAACGACCTTGTCATCTTTTTCCGTATCGTGCTGCCGCTTTCCGGCCCCATTCTTGCGGTCATGGTGCTGTTCTACGGTGTGGCGCAGTGGAACTCCTGGTTTCCGGCGCTGTTGTACATCAGCGACCGCGGCCTGTATCCCCTGCAGATGGTGCTGCGTGAAGTACTCATCCAGAGCGACATCAGCAATATGGCGGGTTCCTCGGGTGATGTGGAGATCATCGGCGACGGCCTGAAATATGCCACCATGGTGGTGGCTACGCTGCCCATCATGTGCCTGTATCCGTTCCTGCAGAAATACTTTGTAAAGGGCGTCATGATCGGCGCTGTCAAGGGATAAGCGCGCAGGCGTTTTTTCGAAAAGCCGGGCGCGCAGGCGCCTGAGCGGCGCGCCCGCCGGAGCTCCGGCAGATGGGCGCGCCGCTTTTTTGCCATTTGGGAGGGAACAGAATGAAAACAGAATATCAGACCCACGATCTTTCTCTGCCCGCGTGGGGGCCGTATACAAAGCAGTACAGCGGTATTTCCCATATCCCGGCCGCAAACGACGGCGTCCGGTTTGACCTTGCCGTATTTCCCGGGCTGTACCGCCGCCGTGTGGATGTGCCCAACGTACGGTTTGAAAGCGGATATCACGTGTGGAAGGCCGCGCCGGACCTTTCCTGCTATACGCTGCGGCACGAGCTGGAATGGAAAGATCGCGTATACGCGGACGTTTCGTTCGCGCCGCTGGGCGAAAACGCCCGTCTGATCCGTGTGGAATGCTGCAACGGGACAGACACGCCGCAGAATCTTGTGCTGCATTATATGGCCAGCGCGCATGACCCCGTGCCCTCTTACCGCAGGTTTGCGCTGACGGGCGCGGAAGTGCGCCTGCCGGAGCACGCGGCTTTTGTGCTGGCCAAAGACTATGACGACCTGCGCTTTGCTGTGCCGCGTCCCACGGACGGGCTGGGATGGGACGGCATGCGCCGCGCCGAGGAGCCGGTGGAGGGCTTTGCGGGCGGATACGGCGTGGGGCTTGGATTCGGCTGTGCGGCCGGGTACGGGCCGTTCGGCCAGCCGCTGCCAAGCGGCGCGGGAGACGCTGTAACCTATACGTTCACGCTGGAGCAGCCGCTGCAGAGGCCCTGTCTGTGTGTGCGCTATATCAACGCAGACAGCGCAGCCTCGGGATATAGGCTTTCCTCGGGTGATGTGCTGGAGCTGCCGCCCGTGCCGCAGCCGGAGGTAGCGCGCATTTGCCTGTCCCGGCCGCTGGCGGCAGGCGCGCACACGCTGACGCTGACGGCCGCAGGCACAGGCGGCGCCAAGCTGGATTGTTTTGCGCTGTGCGAAGCGGCGGACAGCGGAGCGTTCTGCGTCACGCCGCGGGGGAGCGGCGCATGTCCGGAAATGGAATTGTACGAAAAAGAGGGCTTCCTCACCCTGAAATATCCCCACATCCGCGAGTGCTATGGCGTATTGTGGGACTATGAAAGCGTGCAGGTTCGGCAGATCGAAAACAGCGAGCTGGATGTTTTTCTGCGCGAAACGGTACACGACCATGTTTCCTCCACGCTGCACGGAGATGGAAAAGGACATTTCACCAACGTGTTTCTGCGCCCCATCCCGCTGGCGGCGGGACAGTCGAAACGGGTCTACGGCGCTGTCTGCAGCGCGGGCACGCCGGAGGAAGCGGCTGCGCTGTGCCGGGAGCTGCGGGCGCGGCGCGAGAGCTTTGAGGCTGTGTGGCAGGCCGCGTCACCGGCGCTGGAGCCGGCGCCCATGCTGCCCGCGGGCGAGCCCTTTGCCCTCGGCGGGCAGCTGATGCGGGCGGTGCTGTGCACCAATGTGGTATATCCCGTTTACACCCGGGGACAGTACATCCGTCACAATACCCCCGGACGCTGGTGGGACAGCCTGTACACCTGGGATTCGGGCTTCATCGGCATGGGGCTTGCACAGTTTTCCGCCCGGCGCGGGTTCGACTGTCTGAACGCCTACCTCACGCCGCCGGGCGACGACGAGGCCGCGTTCATCCACCACGGCTCGCTGGTGCCTGCGCAGTTTTACCTGTTTGCCGAGCTGCTGAACAGAACGCAGAGCCGGGCACTGGCCGAATATTGTTACCCGCGCCTGATGCAATACTATGCATTTTTTACCGGGCAGGCGGGAGGCTCCACCACGGCGGACCTGCAAAGCGGCCTGCTGCGCCCGTGGGACTACTTCTACAATTCCGGCGGCTGGGACGATTATCCGCCCCAAAAGGCCGTCCATGAGCAGCGGCTGGAAAAGCGCTGCACGCCTGTGGTCACAACAGCGCACGCGGTACGGTGCGCCCGCATCCTGGCCTATACTGCGCACCTGCTCGCCCACGGGGAGGACGCAGACCGGCTGGAAAAGGATGCGGAGCGTTTCACCCGGGCGCTTCAGGAGCACGCGTGGGACGAGGGCGCCGGATACTTCGGGTATGTGCTGCACGATGAACAGGGAAGGGCTGCCGGCTTTTTGCGGGACGCTTCCGGCGTGAACCATAACATGGGGCTGGGCGGCGCATCACCTCTGTTTGCCGGCGCGTGCACTGCGGAGCAGGCCGAAGGCCTGTGGGAAAAGCTGGCGAGCGAAGAGCATTTGTGGAGCGCCTGCGGCCTTTCCACAGTGGACCGGTCCGCCTCCTATTACCGCAGGGACGGATACTGGAACGGCGCGGTGTGGATGCCATACCAGTGGATGTTCTTCAAAGCGGCGCTGGATGCGGGCAAAACCGGCTTCGCGTTCCGTATCGCGGATACGGCCCTGCGGCTGTGGCAGGATGAATGCGCGGCGTCCTACCATTGCTTCGAGCATTTTATGATCGAGAGCCGCCGGGGCGCGGGCTGGCACCAGTTTGGCGGCCTTTCCGCGCCCGTAGCACAGTGGTTTGCGGCCTACTACGTACCCGGAACGCTTACAACCGGCTTCGACGTCTTTGTACAGTGCGCGTGTTGGCTGCCCGGAAACGCGGGGCTGGAGGCGGAGCTTTATTGTACGCGGCCCGGGCGTACTGCAGTTCTGGCGGCGCTTGCACCGGGTAAAATGCGCATTTCCTGCCGTTTGGGCGTGGCGGCGGAACAGCGCCACGCAGGCCTGTGGGAGATCACGCTGGACGTGGAGCAGCCGGGCCCGGTGAGACTCAACCTGCTGCCGGAGGGGAGCTGCGCCGAATGATACGCCTGGAATGGAAGGACTGCCGCCTTACGGCGGAGGGCACGCAGGTCGTGCTGGAAAATGCCGCGCTGCGCACATGCTGGAGGCTTGAGCCGGAGGGTTTGGCGCTGGCCTGCGTGGAAAACCGCTTTACGGGCTTTTGTTGGCAGAGCGCGGACGGTGCGGCACTGGCTCCGGCCTGCATGGCCCCGCCGGACGGGGAACCGGAATGGGAGGCCCGGCCGCAGGCGGCAGGCCTGTGTGCTGAGCACTGGTCCGTGCGCTGCACCTGGAGGCAGGGCGTTCGCAGTGTGAGCCGGTGTTTTTTGCTGTATCCGCAAACGCCGTTCCTCACGATATGGGCCGAATGGGAGGCTCCTCCGGAAGGGGTGTTTGCCGCTGTTCGGCAGACAGTTCCCGGCGCGACAGGTGTAGAGCGGGACAGCGCGCGTGCGGCGGCGCACAGCGTGCCCGGGGATGTTATGGCTGCCGTGCCGCTGCCACGCGGTCATCTGCGGTGGCGGTGCATACGCCTTGCGGACCAAACGGATGTGCATGACACTCTTGTGTGGGAGCAGGGCGCGCCGGCCTATCCCGCAGAGCGTGTAGAGGCGTCTGGAAGTTTCTTTACCGTGGAAGACACGCGGACGGGAGAAACACTGCTTGCGGCCCGCCATGCGCCCATAACGCCGGCGCCCGGCCCGCAGTTTCTTCTGGCGGAGAACTGCTTGTGTGTACTGCAAAACGGTTGTGCAGGCGCGCCGCCCGCCGGAACGGTGGGATGTACGTGTGTATTGGGCACCGCGCCTGCAGAGCGGTTGTGGGAGCAGTACCGTGCGTTTTACCGGCTGGGCTGGCAGGCACCGTGGCAGCGGCATGCGCTGCTGCTTTCCAACACCTGGGGAGACCGGAACAGGGACGCGCGGGTGTGCGAGACGTTCGTGCTGCAGGAGATCGACCGCGCCGCAGCGCTTGGCCTGGACACGGTGCAGATCGACGACGGCTGGCAGAAGGGCACGACGGTGAATTCCGCGCGTCCGTTGGGGGGCGTGTGGGAGGGCTATTACGCGGCGGATGCGGACTTCTGGACGCCGCATCCGGAACGGTTTCCCCGCGGGCTGTACCCAGTGGCGGAGCATGCCGCCGCGCGTGGCGTAGCGCTGGGCTTGTGGTTCTCTCCGGATTCCTCCGGAGAATTTGCAAACTGGCGGCGGGACGCGGAAACGTTGCTGCGGCTGTGGAGAACCTATGGAGTGGCGGTATTCAAGCTGGACGGCGTCAAGCTGCGCACGCCGGCGGCGCGCGCGAAATACCTTTCCCTGCTGGAAATGGTTACAGCACAAAGTGGGAGGCGCGTGATGCTTCAGCAGGACATCACCGCCGAGCAGCGTATGGGATATCTGGCTGCGCGGGAATACGGCACGCTGTTTGTGGAAAATCGCTACACGGATTTCGGCAATTATTATCCCCATCGTACGCTGCGCAATCTGTGGATGCTTGCCCGGTATGTCCCGGCCCAGCGGATGCTGTTCGAGCTGCTGAACCCGGCGCGCAACACAGAGCGGTATCGGGCCGACCCCCTTGCGCCCGGACGGTATACGGCAGACTATCTGTTTGCGTCCGTTATGGCCGCGCAGCCGCTGCTCTGGATGGAGCTCTCCGGGCTGGGGCAGCAGGACGCGGCGCGCCTGCAGCAGATCATCGGTGTGTACCGTCTGCACCGGGAGGCGATGTGGGCGTGCGATGTGCGCCCGGTCGGGCAGGAACCGGATGGCCGCTCGTTCACAGGCTTTGCATTTACAAGTCCCTGTGGGCAGAAGGGATATCTCCTGCTGTTCCGTGAAAATGTGCCGGAAAGCGCCTTCACCTTTACGCGGATGCCGCAGAAGGCCCGGCTGCGCCTGCTGTGTGCAAACGGCCCGGTTGGGCAGGGATACACGCCCGCAGGCGACCTGTGCCTGCGTTTTGCAGCCCCGCGCACCTATGCGTTTTATCAGTGGCAGACATAAAGCGCCGGCCAAAGAGGCGCACAAAAAACGGCAGGGCATGCACGCCCTGCCGTTTTGGGCAGAAAGAGAGGAACCGGTCAGCCTGCGTTGTCCCCGCGGCGCACCGCCGAGGGCGAAATGCCGAACCTGCGGCGGAAAGCCTTATAAAACGTGTTTTGCGTGGAAAAACCGCATTGTACGGAAATTTCGGTTATACCCAGCTCAGAGCCGCGCAGAAGCTCCATTGCACGGGAGAGCCGCAATTCCTCCACATACTCGGTAAAGCTCTTGCCTGTCTGGTCCTTCAAAAACTGTGTGACGTATTTTTTTGAGATATGGAACTGTTCGGCAGCCATGGCGATGTTGAGGTCCGGCCGGGTGTACTGTTCGTTCAGCCAGGCGAGAACGCGCCGCTGAAGAGCTTCGTTGTGGCTGCGCTTGAGGGAATCGACATGGCTGCATATCTCAAAGCAGCAGTCGCGCAGGTTCTGCACCTGCCGCCTGGCGGACTGCCGGTTATCATAAGAGCAAAGATAGGCGATGTCTTCGCACTCCACCTTTTGCGCCGCGGCGATCAGCACACCGCGCACGCTGAAGAATGCCTGCTGAAAGTTCTGCGGCGAAAGATCGTCCACATGGAACAGTTCGCCGATGAGAGACTGCGCTTCCTGTGCGCGGCCGGATAAAAGGTATTCATTCAGCCGTTCCAGACTGGTGATATCGGTTGTCGTTACACGGACAAGGCTTTCGCCGCTCAGATAGCATACCTTTTGTGTGCGGTCGGAATAAGCGGCCATGTTGCGCGCCTGCCAATATACAGAGGAAAGCTGTTCCAGCCGCGTAAAACGTCCGCTGAGAATCAGCGGTTCCGTCATTTCCAAAAGGCCGTGCAGAGCCTCGGTCTGCCGGCACATCTGTACTTGCTCGGCTTCGGTACCTTTGTCCAGCGTCAGAACAACGAGTACGCTGCCCTCGGTGGTGTTGTAAACGAACTGCGTGCGCCCGTAGCTCTGGCGCACCTGCTCCGCAATCATCATCAAGCGCAGCTCCTCGCCCACGTGCGTCTCTGTCTGCCGCTCCTGCGCGGGGATCAAAAGAAGATAGTTGTAGTCCGTCAGATGCATCTGTTCGCACATTTTTTTCTGTTCTTCGGCCGTGCCCGCTGCGCCGGTCTTTAAAAATGCTTCTACGCGGCTATGGTCCAGCTCGCCGCGGGCGCGTTCCAGTTCAGCCGAAAGCTGGCTGTGGTTGCGCAGCTTCTGGACGAGCAGATCGTTGAACAGACGGGTGTTCGCCGTTTCGGCATCATCCAGCGTGTCCAGTATGGGCTTGAGCTGGCGCAGCTCCCACAGCGTCATTGCGGAACTGAGCAAAAAGCAGCCCAGCAGCCCCGCACCAATGTAAAACCATATGGCGCGGTTGACGGCGCGCAGGTTTTCGGCGTAAACGGAATAGGGCAGGCCAATCACGGCGCTGGCGCCAAGGCTGGGGATGCTACGGGAAACAAACAGATACTTCTGCCCATCATACCATTCGATTCCCGTTTCATTTCCGGAGAAGGAGAGGGCGGCCCCGTTGCAGCGGTACTGGCTCAGCAACGTGCCGTCGTCCCGCACGAGATAAAACAAGCCGTCATTGCGCCATTTTTCCGTGGGCAGAAACAGGTTGGACAGAGTGCGTTCCCGAATCAGTATATTGCAGGCACCGCGGAATTGTCCGCCGGAGTTGATGAACGGCTGCGTGATCGTCAGATAGGAATCCGGATAATTCGTGCGGTTCAGCACAACGCTCTGTGCGGGCAGGTAAAGCGTCTCACGCGCGTCCTGCCATGCGGCCCAGGTGTCCTGGGGGACATCGCGGTACTCCAGCGCGCCCGGATAAAAGCTCTCATATCCGGAAAAAACGCGATAAGGGTCGATCACAAAATGGTTGCGCGCAAAGGTGACGTAGCTGTAAGCGGTGTAAGACATGCTGTAAGTAAGATCCTGAAGCAGTGTGGAAGCGTTGAAAGACGTCATGTAGTCGCCCATCAGCGAATCGTCATCGCTCACGGCCAGCAGTTTGTAGGAATCGTCGTTGAACAGCTTGTTCGTGGTAAACCGCAGGTCGCTGAGATATCCTTCAAAGGTGCTCACGGCAGTGGCGAGCTGTTCGGCGGCGTCGGTGAGCTGCGCTTTTTCAGTCTGCTGGTGCATCAGGCCGTATAAGGGAAAAAGAATGACGCAGAACACGAGAGGTACGACCAGATAACGTGTCAGGCGGCCGAGCCAGATGCGGATGATCCATTTGCTGCGCATGCGCTTCTCCCCCATATACAGTTGTCCGGGGTTGGTTTCCCGGGCGTTCTTGATAAACTAATTATATCATTATCCGGCAGAGAAAACAAAAGTACATCTGAAAAATGGCTTTGGAATCACAAGAAAAATCCACAATGCTTTTTACAAAATGGAGAGCGTCGCTGTTTTTCAGATGCCCGCAGCAAAAATTTCACCCGGCGGAAGCCGGGCGAGGTGATAAAGATGCAGCAAAACAGCTTTTGGAAAGCCTTTACGGTTGTTTTTTGCTTCCGTACCCGGAGCCTATGAGCCGCCATGTTCCAAATGGGCGGCAACAGTGCGCTGCAGGCGGGTTTGTTTTGGCAGCGCAGCGGGAGCTGTTTCCATTGAATGGTCACAAATAGAAGGATTGGTTTTCGGGGCCTGCCTCGTATATCTCATAGTCGTTTCCAAATCAGAGAATTCCGGAGTCCTCCGGCAGGAATGCGTCCAGCGCGGGCCAGAGAAGCCCGGTGCTGCACAACACGGCCAAGGGCTTACCGTTCTCATACAAAGACGAAGCGTGCAGAGCAAAGAAGCGCTCTGCCTGTTCGTAGGAATCGCGCAGCGCATGATCTGAAAGTTGGGCAACCGGGAGAATGTATACGGACAGAGCAGGGCAGTGTGCTGCAATGCCGGGCGGAAGCGGTTCGCTTGAATCGACCGGGACGGTATTCAAACTCCAATGTACCGACCCGGAACAACCGACAGGCAAGATGCCGCCAGCCCCAAAAGGCACGGTCAAATATGAACTGGCCGGAACGGGCTTTAGCCTCCAGCAAAAAGCGGAAAAGCAGCCCATAGTATCGGGAAAAATCTCTTTCGAAATACCGAGTGAACGGTATTTTTCCCGCATGCGGCAGGCTGAAGCCAAATACAGAGCTCGAAGATGTATGCCGTTCGGATCCTGTAAGGAAAGTGCGTGGGAGAAAGAGCAGCGTGGTGAAGGGGGGCTGGAGGAAGAGGACTATCTGTTTCGGCAGCCCGGTGGGGATTCGAGGGTGCCGGGTACATTCACATTCCGGTTCAAAAAGATTCTGCAAGAGGGCGATTTGCCGGACAATTTGAACGTGCACAGCCTGTGGCATACAAACGCCAGCATGCTCATTGCTCAGGGTGTAGATGTAAGTCTGCTGGGGCACGCACAGCCAAGCGCGACTTTGGATATCTAAAGACACGCTTTCGACAAGAACAAAAAGCTCGCACAGCAGAAGCTGGCCGAGGCATGGGGTTATGGAGGAAAAGAAAAACAGCCCTCGGAATTCCAAGGGCTGTTTTGGTGCGCCCGACTGGATTCGAACCAGTGGCCTTCCGGGTCGGAGAACTGTGACAGACAGATTTAAATGGCGTAACCGTGTTGCTTGTAGATGAAATGCACAAATTATAAAGACTGGTAAAAAGCCCGCGAAGCCTTTTGCCGTCGGCCTTCGCAGGCTTTGTTCTGGTAGCAGTCAAACAGTAGTCAGAACCGTTGAATCAGGCCTTGTTTGAAAAATCAGGAAAGCTATACTTAATCAACAAAATAGCGATAGAGGCCAGGTGAACAAGGATCGCTACTTTTTTTCGTTCGGAGCGCGCCGCTTAAGGTGCAAAAGCAG
>Ga0129317_1001979_pt1 | contig 12933 bp, 7 predicted proteins | sample Cm1ome_FD_94430 | JGI IMG/M metagenome (GOLD analysis project Ga0129317, IMG submission 94430) | Eastern black-and-white colobus group fecal microbial communities from Wisconsin, USA - Cm1105 metagenome | ecosystem: Host-associated > Mammals > Digestive system > Large intestine > Fecal | place...
CGTTCTTTACATATAAAGTGAAGATTGTATATCAAATAGAGTGAAGAATTTAATTATGGTGGGAGAATATGATTCAAATAATTTGAAGAATCAATTTACATTTAAAGTGACGTTCAACAAAAAATTAAATAAAGAGTTTTAAACAACTGTTGACTTGAGGAATGTTTAGTTCTTCAAGTCTTTTTTTGTGGAAAAATATTACTACATTCTGATGCTTCAGTTAGATAAAAAAACAATGAATATATCAATAAAAATTAAAATGAAATATATAAAACTCTCAAGGAGAAAAGAAGAATGATTATGCATAAGTTACACAATGCGTGTTGTTTATTTTGCTTGCACGCGTATAGAGATATGAAGTGAAAAATATCTATAATTAGTATTCAGTCATAAGAAATTAGAAAAGTATGATGGTATTAATTAGTATGGGAGGGTGTGATTGTATGGCAATACCAACAAGTATTAAAACATTGTTGTCAGGGGATGTGGTTGAATGGGCAAGAATTGAATTAAAACAAACTTGGGATCCAGCAGCCTCTTTGAAAACTATATGTGCATTTGCGAATGATCTTGATAATTGGGGCGGTGGATATATTATTATTGGAGTGCAGGAAGTGAATGGAAGACCAATTTATCCATTAAAGGGAGTACCACCAGAAAAATTAGATTCTTTCCAGAAAAATATTTTTGCGAAATGCAAACTTCTTAGACCATCGTATACACCAATAATTAGTGTGGAAGAATATCAAGGTAAGTATTTTATCGTAATATGGTGTCCAGGTGGAGATAATAGACCATACTCATCACCAAAAACGATGGAGAAAAATAATAAGGAGAGGGTACACTACATTCGTAAAGCTTCAAACACTGTAGCGCCATCTGACGATGAAGAAAAGGATTTATTCAATCTAGCAAATAGAGTCCCGTTTGATGATAGAGTAAATCATCAGGCAGAAATAACTGATCTGAATATAACTTTGATTCAGAATTATCTGAGAGAAATAGGAAGTTCATTATATGAAAAATCAATAACTGGAGATTTCACTGAATTATGCAGTGATATGAATATCATAAGTATACTTCCAGAATATGTGAAACCTAAGAATGTAGGGTTAATGTTTTTCTGCGCACAGCCTGATAAATTCTTTCCTTTTACACAGATTGATGTTGTTCAATTTCCTGATGGTTTAGGTGGAGATAATATAATTGAAAATACATTTAAGGGGCCAATTCACCATCAACTTAGGGAAGCACTGCAATTTATTAAAAATTCAATTGTGACTAAAAAAATAGTGAAAAGTGCGCACAAAGCAGAGTCAGATTGGGTTTTTAATTACCCGTATGCAGCATTAGAAGAAGCACTTGCGAATGCGGTGTATCATCGAGGGTATGATATTAGGGAGCCTATTGAGGTAAGAGTTGAGAAGAATATGATCGAAATAGTGAGTTTTCCAGGCCCTGATCGATCAGTGACACAAGAGGGGTTGAAACAGTATAAAGTATCTAATCGTAGATATAGAAATCGTCGAATAGGAGATATTCTTAAGGAATTACATTTGACTGAAGGAAGAAATACAGGCTTTGGAAAAATTCTAAGTGCACTTGAAGATAATGGGTCACCAAAACCTGAATTTGAAACAGATGAAGGACATAACTATTTCATAACTAGATTATTTATACATGAAGCATTTATAGAAAAGGAGCTAAAAGGAGCCGAAATTGAGTCAAAAGGAGCCAAAGTTGGGCAAAAAGGAGCTAAAGTTGAGTCGGAAGGAGCCAAAGTTACGCAAAAAGGAGCCGAAGTTGAGTCGAAAGGAGCCAAAGTTACGCAAAAAGGAGCCAAAGTTGAGTCGAAAGGAGCCAAAGTTACGCAAAAAGGAGCCGAAGTTGAGGAAAAAGGAGCCAAAGTTGGGCGAAAAGGAGCCGAAGTTGAGTCGAAAGGAGCCAAAGTTACGCAAAAAGGAGCCGAAGTTGAGGAAAAAGGAGCCGAAGTTGAGGAAAAAGGAGCCAAAGTTGGGCAAAAAGGAGCCGAAGTTGAGGAAAAAGGAGCCGAAGTTGGGCCAAAAGGAGCCGAAGTTGGGCGAAAAGGAGCCAAAGTTGGGCGAAAAGGAGCTGAAGTTGAGGAAAAAGGAGCCGAAGCTGAGTCAAAAGGAGCCAAAAAAGGAACCGAAAGAAGCTTGGAGATACTTAATAGAATGAGAGAAAATCCTTTTGTAACACAGGTTAAGTTGATGGAAGAATTCAATCTATCCAGAAAACAGATTCAAAATATCATACAATATTTGCGCCAGAATGGTATGGTTGATAGAGAAGGCTCTAATAGAAGTGGTAAATGGATAGTGAAGAAATAATATATTACTACATTTTCTGCACTGTATGATATTAGAAAAACATTGTATATATCGATGTTAATTTGATTGCTGATGAGAGTAACTGTTAAACACATTAACAAGTTACTTTTTTTCATAGTTATTTAATATGTGTTATAATGGGGTCAAAGTGAGGTAATGCTATGAATATATATTATGAAGTACATGGAAATGGTTATCCGATTATCTTATTACATGGTAATCAGGAAAATAGAAAAATATATGATCAATTAGTCAAGGATCTAGAAAATGATTATCAGTTGATTGCTATGGATTCACGTTATCATGGTAAATCTATTAAAAGTGGTCCTCTCACATTAGATCGTATGGCACAAGATGTTATGGATGTCGCCAATGAATTAGATCTAGAAGCATATGATGTCATTGGATTTAGTGATGGTGCAAATATTGCACTCACACTTGCAGGCAAAGATGAACGCTTAAAACATATGGCACTTCTTTCACCTAATGCCACTCCAAAAGGTATTAAGTGGTACTATCGTCTCCATATGTATATGACATTACTCTTATTACCAATATTCTGTATTTATGATAAGAGATCGAGAATACGTTTTAAGCTCATCTCATTTATGACAAAGGAACCACATTTTACTGCAGACTATTTATCAGAACTCAAGATTCCAGCTTTATTGCTATCTGGTGAAAATGATGTGATTAAAGAGTCTGATTTCACATTTATCCAGTTATCACTACCTTATTGCGTACATAAGGTCATTAAGAATTCACCACACTTCTTATTAGGTGATCAATATGATAAAACATTAAGAGAAATAAGGGGGTTTTTATATGCCTGTCATCACGAAGCATAATGTACTAGATATTAAGAATGTTGTATTTGGAGAAGGAACACCTAAGATTTGTCTTCCTATTGTAGATACAACTAAAGAAGGTATTATTGATACTTTAGATTCTTATAAAGATTTAGATTATGATGTTGTAGAAATCAGACTTGATTTCTATGAAGGATTAAAAGAAGGACATCTTACAGATGTATTAGAAGAAATTAAGAAACATACAGATAAGCTTGTATTAGGTACAATCCGTACTGTTTCTGAAGGAGGAGAAGGAGAACTCACTTCAGTAGAATATATGCATTGTATTAAAGAAATCTGTGATGCACATGTCGATCTAGTAGATATTGAATTATCACAGGGTTATGAATCTGTGATGGAGCTTGTTCAATATGCCCATAAAAAAGGTGTTCATGTTATTATGAGTGAACATCATTTTGATGAAACGCCATCAAGAGAAAATATGCAGGAAACACTAGAAAAGATGGAAATATTAGGGGCTGATTTACCTAAACTTGCGGTTATGCCAGAAAGTAAAGAAGACTTACTAACACTTTTAGAAGCCACTCTTTATTCAAGTCAGCGTTTAAGAAGACCTATTATTACAATGTCCATGGGTAAACTAGGACGCTTGTCACGAATGATGGGTGAATACTTTGGTTCATGCATGACCTTTGCGACAGCCAAGGATGCCAGTGCACCTGGCCAGGTTCCTCTTGATGATTTAAAGAAGGTTCTAGAGGTTCTACATGATTAATTTGGATCATGCAAAAAAAGCATTTGATAACTATGTCAGTCGCTATGATCTCTCTATTCCGCATATTCATCTTAAATATGTACATTCCTATAAAGTTATGGATGTCATGGGTGAATTATGTGATATGAAAGGAAAAACTGAAGAAAAAGACTTATGTCTATTAATCGGCCTATTACATGATATAGGCCGTTTTGAACAGTTTCGTCTCTATCATTCTTTCTTAGATAGAAAAACAGTGGATCATGCAATGTATTCTTCTCATATATTATTTGAAGATGGACTCATTAGAGAATTCATAGAAGAAGATACATATGACACAATTATCAAGAACGCTATAGAACAACATAATAAATACAAAGTAGAAGAAGGCTTTAGTGAAGAAGAACTCTTTTATATACATATGATCAGAGATGCAGATAAATTAGATCATTTTCGTGTCAAAGATGTAGAAAAAGATACTGTCTTACTTGGTGTGACCTATGAAGAAGCCGGAAAAGAATCTATTACAGATGAAGTCTATAAACAATTCTGTGACCATCAGCTTATTTATGGACCTAGTAGAAAAACACATTTAGATATGTGGATTTCTTATATTGCGTTTATATTTGACCTCTATTTTGATGAAAGTAAAACATATATTGAAAAAAATCACTATATTGAAAGAAGTTTTGATAAAATAAAAATAGAAGATCTAGAGATATTAAGGAAATATCAAGCGTTAGAGGAGTGCGCACTAGATTATATTGAAGGAGGACATGTATGAGTTTACCAAAGGATTTCCTATGGGGTGGTGCTTTAGCAGCTCACCAGTTTGAAGGTGGTGTATTAGACACTACTAAAGGTTTGAGTGTTGCCGATGTAATGACAGGTGGTAATGTAACAACACCACGTGTAATCACTGATGGTGTAAAAGAAGGATTATATTATCCAAACCATATCGGTATTGATTTCTATCATCATTACAAGGAAGATATCAAGTTATTTGCTGAAATGGGCTTTAAATGTTTCAGAACATCTATTGCTTGGACAAGAATCTTCCCATTAGGTGATGAAGAACAGCCAGATGAAGAAGGTCTACAGTTCTATGATGATGTATTTGATGAATTATTAAAATATGGTATTGAACCAGTCATCACATTATCTCACTTTGAAATGCCTTATCATCTTGCAAAAGAATATGGCGGATTCATGAACAGAAAGACTATTGATTTCTTTGTAAAGTTTGCGGAAGTATGTTTCAGAAGATACAAAGATAAAGTTAAATACTGGATGACTTTCAATGAAATCAATAACCAGATGAACTATAAGAATGACATCTTCGGATGGACTAACAGTGGTGCTCATTTTGGAAACTATGATAATCCAGAAGAAGCAATGTATCAGTGTGGTCATTATGAATTAGTAGCCAGTGCAAAAGCAGTGAAGGTGGGTCATGAAATCAACCCTAACTTCTTAATTGGTAATATGATTGCGATGGTTCCTATTTATCCGTTCTCTTGCCGTCCAGCAGATATGGTATTATCTACTGAAATGATGCATCAGAGATGGTTCTTCTGTGATGTGCAGTGCCGTGGTCATTACCCACGTTATGCATTAAAGATGTTTGAAAACAAAGGCTTTAACTTAGATATCACTGAAGAAGATAAAGAAGCTTTAGCTGCAGGTACAGTAGATTATATCGGCTTCTCTTACTACATGACTAATACTGTAGACTCTACAGCACACAAAGATGTTTCTAAGTCATTAGATGGTTCTAGTGAACATTCAGTAGCTAACCCATTCATTAAAGTATCTGACTGGGGATGGGCAATCGATCCAGAAGGTTTGCGTTATGCATTAAATCAGATGTATGAAAGATATGAAAAACCATTATTTATTGTAGAAAATGGTTTTGGTGCAATTGATAAGAAGGAAGAAGATGGCAGTTGTCATGATCCATATCGTGTAGATTACTTAAGAGCGCATATTGAACAGATGAAGAAAGCTGTAGAAATTGATGGTGTAGACTTAATGGGTTATACACCATGGGGCTGCATTGACTGCGTCTCTTTCACAACAGGTGAAATGAAGAAACGTTATGGCTTTATCTACGTAGATCGTAACAACGATGGAAGCGGTACACTAGAAAGAAGCAAGAAAGATTCATTTGACTGGTATAAGAAAGTTGTTGCTAGCAACGGTGAAGATTTAGGTTAATTCGCTTTCAACATTGCGAAAAAAAGAAACCCATGAGAAATGCTTGACATTATGCTCGTGGGTTTTTATACTGTTTAAGGGTAAACATTCCTGATGTTTATCAATAATTAAAAAAACGTTGATAAATTCAACATTTTTTCATGTTAATAAATTATTACAAGAAGATTTTATTATCTCATGCATATTAGTTGCATATGCAACTAAATAAGACTAATATAGAAGTAGAAATAAATCTATTAGGTAGTTACTCCTAATAGATTTTCTTATGAGGAGGGTAAATAACATGGAGGTAATCAAGAGAGATGGCTCTAAGGTAGCCTTTGATGGAAATAAGATTGAGAATGCGATTTTAAAGGCAATGCGCTATGGAAGTGGTATTGTAAAACCAGAAATTGCATCTAAAATCTCACATGAAATCGAAGACTGGCATAAATCAGCAGGAGCTGCATCTATCAGTATTTATCGTATTGAAGGACAGGTTTTTGAAAAGTTAATCGAAAAGGGAGAAGTATTAACTGCGAAGGCTTATGAAGGCTATCGTAAGGTAAGAGAATTCCAGAGAGAAACAAATACAATTGATAATGCGATTTATGGTATTGTGAATCAGACTAATAAAGAAGCAATGGATGAAAACTCTAATAAAGATGCAACAGTCCTTGCAACTCAGAGAGACTTAATTGCAGGTGAATTCTCTAGAGACTATTGCCGCCGTTTGTTATTACCACCAAAGATTGTACAGGCACATGATGATGGTATTATTCACTTCCATGATATGGATTACTATATCCAGAAGATGCATAACTGTGACCTAGTAAACTTAAAGGATATGTTTGCGAATGGTACAGTTATTAATGATAAACTTATTGAAACACCTAAGTCTTTACAGACAGCATGTACTGTTGCAACTCAGATTGTTCAGCAGGTAGCCAATGGTCAGTATGGAGGACAGACAATCTCTATTTCTCATTTAGCACCTTATGTACGTGTATCATATAAGAAACACTTAAAGGCTGTAAGAAAAGAAGGAGAAGAAGTAGGTATTGATTATACTGAAGAACAGATTGAAAAGATTGCGAAATCTCGTCTTCATGAAGAAATCAAAGCTGGTGTACAGACTATCCAGTATCAGATCAATACATTCTCAACTACAAATGGTCAGGCTCCATTCTTATCTATTTTCATGTATTTGAGAGAAGAGCCAGATTATATTGAAGAAACAGCTTTATTAATTGAAGAAATCTTAAAACAGAGATATATCGGTATGAAGAATCCTGTAGGTGCTTATGTCACTCCAGCATTCCCTAAATTACTTTATGTATTAGATGATAATAATGTGCCTGATGATTCACAGTATCGTTATTTAACAGATTTAGCGGTTAAATGTGTATCTAAGCGTATGATGCCTGATTTCATCAGTGCAAAGATCATGAGAGAAAACTATGAAGGACAAGTATTCCCTTGTATGGGATGTCGTTCATTCTTATCTCCATGGAAGAATGAAAAAGGTGAATATCAGTGGTATGGTCGTTTTAACCAGGGCGTAGTCACACTTAACTTAACTGATGTTGGTTTATCCGCTAATAAGAATATGGATTCATTCTGGAAGATTCTAGATGAACGTCTAGATTTATGTTATGAAGCATTAATGTTAAGACATGAAAGCTTAAAAGGTACTCCTTCAGATATTTCTCCAATTCATTGGCAGTATGGTGCCATTGCAAGATTAAAACCAGGAGAAAAGATTGATTCACTATTAGATTCTTGTTATTCTACATTATCATTAGGCTATATCGGTTTATATGAATGTGTAGTTGCATTAATTGGTCAGTCTCATACTTCTGAAGAAGGCGATGCATTAGCTCTTGCAATCATGCAGAAATTAAGAAATGCATGTGATAAGTGGAAGAAGGATACTGGTTTAGGATTTGCCTTATATGGTACACCTGCAGAATCTACTACTTATACATTAGCACGTGCATTAAAGAAGAGATTTGGTGTCGTACCTGGTGTGACAGATAAAGACTATATTACTAACTCATATCATGTTAATGTAAGAGAACAGATTGATGCATTCTCTAAATTAGGATTTGAAGCAAAGTTCCAGAAGATCTCTTCTGGAGGGGCTATTAGTTATGTAGAAGTCACTAACATGACAAATAACTTTGATGCTATGAAAGAATTAATTAACTATATGTATGAAACTATCCAGTATGCTGAAATCAATACAAAGTCTGACTATTGTCAGGAATGTGGTTTCTCTGGAGAAATCTTATTAGATGAAAACAATGAATGGTATTGTCCAAACTGTGGTAATAGAAACCATAAGACATTAAATGTATGCCGTAGAACATGCGGTTATCTTGGTGATAACTTCTGGAATAAAGGACGTACACAGGAAATCAAAGAACGTTTTGTACATTTAGACAATAGAGTATATCAAGAAAATAACTAGGAAAGCCTTGTGTCATTAAGGCCTTAAGAGATAACCGTGATTGGTTATCTCTTTTTCATATACGAAAAGACTGTGAACAAGTCACAGCCTTATTTAAGAACCTTACGTTTAGTAGAAGAAGGAATATTTAATTGTTGTCTATATTTAACTATTACACGTCTAGAACAATGTAGATCTAATTCTTCTAACTGACTAAGAATCTGATTATCTGAAAGAGGATGTTCTTTATCCTCACTATCGACTAATTCAACAATAGCTTTTTTAATAGAATCACTGCTATCTCCTGAAGCAGTTTGAGAAACAAGAAGTTGTTTAAGAGGATAAACCTCACCATTAAAGCTGTAGTACTTATTATTTAATGTACGTGAAATAGTAGATTCATGGAATCCTGTTTCACTTGCAAGCTGTGATAAAGTACATGGATATAACTCATCATCATATAAGAAATAACCACTTTGGATATCAACTAAAGCATTTGCGACAAATAATACTGTTTGATTTCTCTTTGTGAGATTTTCAATTAAGAAATGTGCGTCATTGAAATAAGATTTCATATTTTCATCATTCTTTACCTTCTCATAAAGAAGATCATTTACGATGAGTTCAGGTTGATTGATAGGAGTGATTATGATATTAGAATCTTCTACCTCTATTAAAATATCTGGTGAGATATAATCATCCTGGGATGAACTATACATATTACATGGGAATGGATTACAAGAACGTATTTCATAAAATAAATGATCTATCTCTTCTTTTTTTAATCCTGTTTTCTGTTTAATAAGTGAATAGTTCTGAGTTAAGATAACATCCTGATAATCTCTAAATAGTGTATAGCTTTTTGTTTTATTATTATTTTTTAGTTGAATCATAATTGAATCAATCGCATCAGCAGCTCCAACACCATTTGGTTCAAAAGAACGTAATATATCTAAATGAGCATCAAGCATTTCTCTATCTATATCTAAATCAGTGAGATATTGATCAATGGGGTAGGATAAGAACCCGCTATCGTCTAATGATTCAATCAAATAATCCATCAAATCTTCATTATATGGACGAGTACATGCACTTAATTGTAAATAGAGATCATCTTTTAAAGAACGTTTATTAGAAATACTTTCAATAAATTGCTGAGTATCATAGTTTTTAGGTGATTTTAGTTCTAAAAAAGGATTGGTTTCTAATACTTGTTGAATAACTTTATTGATATCATCAATGTTGTCAGTAAGGAAATCTAACGATTTTAATAGCTTTTGATTTAATTTTAATGTTTGTTTCAATGTTTGAATATATTGCATTTTTTGTTTCATATTCATCACCCCTCACTATATTATATAGCAAAATTCGTGCCAATTAATGTATGGATATTTAATAGAAAAGTATAACGAATAACGATTGTTGCACACAAGTTTTATTTGTTTTATCATGAACGATGAGGTGATTTCATTGAAAGAAAAAATAATGTTGTTGATTAATGGAAGAATGGATCAAAATTCATATGATGAATGTCAATCCATCCAATTATCAAAAGAATTAAAACTAAGTAGAAATCAAGTGACTAGATTATTAAATGAACTATTTAATGACAAGAAACTTATTAAAATCAAAACAAGCCCTGTTTTATATCTTTCAAGAGGTTCTCTTGAAAGTAAGTATAAGAAGAAACTCTCATCAGATGAATACAAATCATTAGATGAATTGGAAGCTGAATTAAACAATCAGACAGAATTAAAGAACTTTGAAAAACTTATTGGGTCTAATGAAAGCATGTATCAGATTGTAGAGAAGATTAAGGCAACAGTATCTTACCCACCAGTAGGATTACCTATGTTGTTTTATGGACCAACTGGTACGGGTAAATCATTTATGGCTAAACTTACGTATGAATATTGTGTAGATACAGGCTTAATTGATGCATCTAAGAATTTTGTACAGGTGAACTGTTCAGAGTATGCCAATAACCCAGAACTACTCACAGCGAATCTGTTTGGCTATAAAAAAGGTGCTTTTACAGGTGCAGATAGTGATAACTTAGGTTTATTACATTTTGCGGATGGCGGTGTATTATTCTTAGACGAAGTGCATTGTTTAAATGCTGAATGCCAGGAAAAATTATTCCTTTATATGGACCAGGGGATTTATCACTTAGTAGGTGATAATAATAAGTGGTATAAATCTAAATGTAGAATTATATTTGCGACAACAGAAGTGCCACAAAAAGCATTATTAAAAACATTCCTCAGACGTATTCCAGTTATTCTAACAATTCCATCTCTTGCACAAAGAGGAGAAAATGAAAAACTAGAACTCATGTATAGCTTTTTGAAGAACGAAGAGAAGCGTGTCAACAAAACAATTCTTATTTCATCGAACGTTTATGAGTTGTTACTGAATCATACATTTGTAGGTAATATTGGTGAACTAACTAATACTATTCAGGCAAGCTGTGTGAGTGCATTATATAAAAGTAATTCAGATACGTTAGAAATACATGCTTATGATTTACCTGACAGTATTAGAAATAGTATAGATGTTTCCTCTATGATTATGAAGAAGCATAAACTTGTGTCTCTTAACACACTTCTTCCTGTATCAGATCAAGGCATCATTAAAGATTTTTATCAATCATTAATTAATATTAAAAGAGACCATTCATTTGCAGTAAATGCACAGAATACTGTAGATAGATATTTTGAGAAGCTTATATTTAATGATAATCGTGCAGATTCAATTGATTATCTTACAAACTATCTAGAAAAGATATTTAACAATATCACTGAACATTATGGCTTTAGGACTTCACATTATGAGTTGATTGCACTTGCTACATATGTTTCAGAATTCTCTAAGAATACATATCTCACAAATAACTGGATCAATGAGAATTATGATGAAGTAAAAAACTTAAAGAAATATCTAAAACTTGAATTTCATCGTGAATATGAAATAGGACAGGAAGTTTCTCATTACTTAAAGAATAATATGAACCAGGATATTGATGACTTTGTAGAATGTATTATCTGTATTTGTATGATTAAGTATTTTGCACATTCTGGTGAAGATCTCACAATTGCGGTTATTATTGCGCATGGTTATTCAACTGCAAGTTCTATTGCGGAAGCAGCCAATAGAATGTTGAATAGTTATATATTTGATGCGATTGATATGCCGTTAGATGTGGATGTGCAAACTATTACAAGAAAAATCAATGATTACATTGCACATGTTGGTAATATCTCAAAACTTTATTTATTAGTTGATATGGGTTCTCTTGAAGAAATATATCAGGGATTAGATACAAGTAATGCAGATATTGCCTTAGTAAACAATATTAATACTAAATGTGCGTTAGAAATAGGACAGGGAATTAAACTCAATAAAACAGTGACTGAAGTAATTGATTCTATTCTTAAGGAAAACATCTATAAAACGCATGTAGAACTTAAGAAAAAGAAAGAACCTATTGTAATCTGTTCTTGTGCATCAGGAGTTGGTACAGCGAATAAGATCAAAGAAATCTTATTCAATTCTTTACCTGAAGATTCTAATCTAAAGATTATTACTTATGATTATCCTGCTTTAATACGTAAACAGGTCTATGATCAGTTAATGAATGATTATGAGGTTGTATGTGTCATTGGAACACTTGATCCAAATATTGAATCTATGAAATATATAGGTATACAGGAATTGATTATTAATGAGGGTCAGAATGCGATAGAAGTATATTTTGGGAAGTATATGACTCAAGCTCAGATGGAGATATTCGAAAAGAATATCTTACGTAATTTCACATTATCCAATGTTATGAATAACTTAACTATATTAAATCCAGATAAACTACTTGAACATGTAGCAAAAGCAATTGATCATCTACAGAATATCTTACATAAGAGATTTAAGAATAGAACATGCTTTGGATTATATGTTCATATCTGTTGTCTTGTAGAAAGATTAGTTACAAGACAAGCTATTTCAAACTTTACTGATCAAGACTTTAAAGAAAAGCATCAAGAGTTTATAGATCAAGTAAATATCTCAATGAAAGAAGTTAAGACATACTACAACGTTGAGATTCCAGATGAAGAAATAGAATATATATACAACTATATTATAAATGATTAGTGTGCTATTAATTGGCACACTTTTTGCTTATTTATAAGTGGAAGTTAGTTGTACAGATTAAGCGTAAAGATCTGTAAACTGGCACAAAGCTTGCTTGAGTATAAGTGGAAGCTAGTTGTACAGATTAAGCGTAAAGATCTATAAACTGGCACGAAGCTTGCTTGGGTATAAGTGGAAGCTAGTTGTACAGATTAAGCGTAAAGATCTGTAAACTGGCAC
>Ga0129317_1001980_pt1 | contig 12927 bp, 16 predicted proteins | sample Cm1ome_FD_94430 | JGI IMG/M metagenome (GOLD analysis project Ga0129317, IMG submission 94430) | Eastern black-and-white colobus group fecal microbial communities from Wisconsin, USA - Cm1105 metagenome | ecosystem: Host-associated > Mammals > Digestive system > Large intestine > Fecal | place...
CTCAGTAACAAATACGACATTACGAAGCATCCAAAGTACCGGCAGCTCTCCGACTACGACAGGCGGAACGCCTTTGACATCGAAAAATACCGGCAGCACAAGCTGGTAGTCAAGCCCGATGACACATTCGACCTCTACGATATGGGCGAGGTCGAAGTAGATTAAAGCCCCGTCGCTGCACTGCGCAGTGGGTAAAGCCCGATGGCTCATCCCAAAGCAGAACAGCGACGGGGCTTCTTTTTTTATGCCCATTTTCAAAAATACACACTCATCTTTCATCGATTCAAGGAGGAAAATCTATGGCTTTCATCAATCAGGCTGTCACGGTTCTTCAGACGCTCGTTATCGCCCTCGGCGCAGGTCTCGCAGTGTGGGGTGTTGTCAACCTCATGGAAGGCTACGGCAACGACAACCCTGGCGCCAAGTCTCAGGGCATCAAGCAGCTCATGGCTGGCGGTGGTGTGGTGCTGATCGGCACAACCCTCATCCCTCTGCTCTCCGGTCTGTTCGGTTAATCCGGCAGCCGCGCAGAAGTAACCATCGGGGCGGGTGCTGGAAAAGGCACTCGCCCCTCACAATTCACCAACGATTTAAGGAGGAAATTCAAGTATGGCATTTATCAATCAGGCAGTTACGGTTCTCCAGACGCTTGTTATCGCCCTCGGCGCAGGTCTTGCGGTGTGGGGTGTTGTCAACCTCATGGAAGGCTACGGCAACGACAACCCCGGCGCTAAGTCTCAGGGCATCAAGCAGCTCATGGCTGGCGGCGGTGTGGTGCTGATCGGCACGACCCTCATCCCCCTGCTCTCCGGTTTGTTCGGCTAATCCACGGCAAGCCCAGCTTAACCGAAGGGTGGTGAAATATTGGGCAGCATTTTAGAAAAGATCGAACAGGCTCTCAAGGATATGCTGATCGGATGGATCGAGAGCAACCTGACCAATATGTTCACCGATGTCAACGAGAAGGTAGGAACGATTGCCGCCGAGGTCGGGCAAACACCGTCCGGCTGGAACGGCGGCGTGTACCAGATGATCCGGGGACTATCCGAAAATGTGATAGTCCCCATCGCTGGTATCATCATCACCTTCGTTTTGTGCTACGAGCTGATTTCCATGATCACCGAGAAAAAAAACCTTCATGACGATGTATGCTAATAGCGAGGACTTTCAAGTCCTCGCTATTACAACGATGGTCAGCTCATTTGTGGCAGAATGAAATGACTAAAGTGCGGAAGTTTCATATTATGTCTTGCATTGCTATCTACTGAAAACTTTCGTTAAACAGTCAAGGCGTACAAACATATCTGTTTGTCCGCCGAAGGTTATGTGAATTACTCAGAGCTTAATCGGAGATAGCAACGCAGTATCCGTTAAAATTATTAAGAGAACTCGGCTTGAACTTCAAAAAGGTGGGATAGCTTGTCCAACCAGATAGTATTTTCACATATTTTCCGCCGTTGGTGTATTCCCAGAAGCCTACAACAACCTGAGCATGTGCCGTTCCAGCACTTGAAGAAGTATACAGCAATATAGGCTTGTCTGCGGTAACATCTCTCTTAAAATCACTCCAGAGATCTAAAAGATAATTTGTCGTGGTGCATGAGTAACCTCTCTCAACGGCAAATGACTTGATCGAAGAAACCAAAGTTGACATGCTTGCAGCATTACCGCAAGAATATCCACTAATCTCAACAAGGCGCTCATACGTCTCTGCATCACTGTCGTTTACCTTCAAATTGCTCAGACTGCCACCGTTATCGTTAAGAGAAAATTCGGCGTATAGCTTGACGGTATTCGCTAAGGAAGTAGGACCACAATTTCCCTCGCCTGGAGTAACATTTGGCATATCGCCCATAACTAATGCCCTAATGTCGTTCGCGCCAGTTATATTACCGACAGTTTTTGAACCGCTCTCGTTAGGTAAATCTATGTAATCATCAAAAAACGTATCAGACATTGGTGCCGTATCAGTCATTACATCCAATTCAGAACAGCTTGTTATCTGCGCGAACTGGTCAAGTAATGCCGACTGAGTACCATTTGAAATTTTGATGGCGTAGCGAATAAAATCTGTATACAACACATTTTCTTCAAAAGTGGTGGCGGAAGATAAGAATTCATTCGAGTCGCTACTAACCATGCCGGAAGAAGCAGCGCTGTTGATAACATCAAGCTGTTGTTCGAGATAGTGATAAACACTCTGTCCCTCCAGCGCGAATTCGATAATCGGATGCTCACCATCCTCGCAACTTAAAACAATATAGCCTGCTGGTACACTTTGTTTAGTGAAAGAAACTATGTAGCCAACAACTTCGTCAGAATTATCCGAACGTAAGACGATGGTATCTGATACCTCAGCATCTCCGGAAAATTGGGTATCAATCCAGTCTTGAGCGATATAGTCAACGGTCTTGTGCGCGCCATTTGTCGCAAAAGCAAAAGTGCTTAAGCTAAATATCAGGCATAGTGTCAAAAGCAAAGAGCAAATTCGTTTTGTCATTATAGTATTCCTCTTATACTTGTTCTATTCAGAAGTAAACTTAACATATCGATACGTTCCATCTCCGGAAAAAAGGCTTGTATATACAAATACTTCATCAGTTTTCACAGAAGTTTGGTATATTTTTTCACCAACCTTTAATCCAGAAGCATAACCGTTTTGAGCTTTAGAAGCAGACGCAGCATTGCCTATAACCTCTCCTATAACCGAGTATGTCTCTGGCAGTTCTTCAACTTTGTATCCTGTAGAGTCGTAAACATATATCACGTCGTTTACTTTTACAAAAGGTATAGCTGAAGTCCCACTGTGTCTATTGGTTACAAAAAGAATCAAGGCACCGAGAACCACGATCAAAACAAAGAAACCAACAGGTACAATTTTTTTCTTCATCTTATCACACCCTAACTAGGAATTTCAAAAAAGCGCATAAGCCGACAATCAACAGTCCAGCTTATGCGCTAACGGAAACAATTTTAATACGACCTCTCCATAACTGGGGGACGCACCACTGCCGCATTCGAATAAAACCGGACTGTGCATCATGAAAACGATACATGGCGTTACCTCCTAATCATAGTATGTCAGACAGATAGTCCATCTGCATAATAAGTGTACCACGAATTTAGGGCAGAGACAACCTATTATTCAAAAATAAGTTGTAACAATTTTGTGAATGCGCAGGTGACCACCGCGCCGTATAGGAAGCAAGCTGATTTTTCGGCTTGCTTCTTTATTTTAGGTCGTCTCTTATCAAAATACTATCTGAAACTTTGCCAAAAAGCGTTTTCGAGATTGTAGTAAGGGTAGCGAGAAAGAAAGTTTCAGCGGTCAATGTTCCCAATGGTGTTAGCGATGTTCCCATTGGTACGTCGTAATTCTGCCGCTGCTGCGCTACCATAAAAGCAGAAAAAGTCTCAGCGACGAATGGCGGGCGATAGCTGCTCGTTCACAGAATGTTTACAAATACACACCCTGCTTTTTGCTGAAAAAATGTCCGTTGTAAAGTGAAGGGAGGTTTAGAGCAACAGAGAGCAAGATTCTACCGAGGTGCCAGATTTCGCACTTCGCGCATTCTGTCCCATCGGAATCTTGTTGGGGAGTGCCTTCCCCAAACCCTGCCCAACGCAGCCTGACGGCTGCGGCAACCTCGCCCGCCGACAGAGTTTTGCAAGCTCTATCGCCGCGCAAGGTTTTGAAAATCACCTGAGTCGAAACCAGTTCTCGCAGAAAAATTTTTCTCACCGGCATACTCAACAAACGGCAGATTTCTGTCCGTTGTAAAGTGAAAGGACAAAGCATTGGGACAAAACCGGGGGCTGATTCACTTAGTAAGGTGGAGAGGTTTTCAAAAACTTTTTCTCCGCAGTACCAAGTTTTCGAGAAAAAATGTCCGTTGTAAATTGAGGGGCCTCCAAACCAGCCCTTCCCGTGCTGGAGCCGGTAATAGTTTGACCCCGGCGGCACGGTGTTCCTTGACAAGTGAATAGCTTTTTCAGGCAACAAGCTCTCTTTGATAGCCGAGCCGAAGGACGCGCCACGACCTCCCGTGTGGGAGTGAGCGATCAACGTCAGCTTCGGGAAAGCCGGGTCGTTCCCGGTGGGCGATGACAGCAGAGGGCAGCTACTCCCCATCCGGGATCGTCCGAGCGTGATAACAACCGTCGCAGACCATCCGATGAAAGGCCGCATGAGTAAATTGCGGGCGTGAAGCGAGTGCCGAGAACGTCAGGCAGTCTGAGAAAGCAGAAGTTATAAAGCAAAGGGCTTTCCGTTTTGGAAAACCCTTGTGAGTTTGAACCGGTAATAGGGTGCAAAAACGCCCTAAAAAAGATGATAAGTGAAAGGAGTTGAAGTCCATGCCCCGCAAAAAGTACGACACACCCCACCGCAGCCGCGTGATCAAGACCCGTATGACTGAGGAAGAATACGCCGACTTTGCCGCCCGCCTTGCGCCATACGGCATCAGTCAGTCCGAGTTTATCCGCCGCGCCATCCGGGGCGCAAGCATCTGTCCTGTTGTCACGGTTTCCCCGGTCAATGACGAGCTGCTTGCTGCGCTTGGAAAGCTGACCGCCGAATACGGCAGGATCGGAAACAACCTCAATCAAATTGCCCGTGCCGTGGGCGGCTGGCACAATCCCTATCCCCAGCTTGCGGCAGAGGTGCAGGCAGCAGCTTCCGATCTTGCTACTTTGAAATTTGAGGTTCTGGAAAAGGTAGGTGAAGCTGTTGGCAACGTTCAAACATATCAGCTCTAAAAACGCCAACTACGGCGACGCAGAAAAATACCTGACCTTTGCGCATGACGAATTTACCATGAAGCCCACGCTGGACGCGGACGGGCGGCTTGTGCCGCGAGAGGATTACCGCATTTCCACGCTGAACTGCGGCGAGGAAGATTTCGCGGTTGCCTGTATGCGATCCAACCTCCGCTATGGAAAAAATCAGAAGCGCGAGGATGTCAAGAGCCATCACTACATCATCAGCTTTGACCCACGGGACGGCCCGGACAACGGGCTGACTGTGGATAAGGCACAGGAGCTTGGCGAGAGGTTCTGCCGGGAGCAGTTCCCCGGTCATCAGGCGATCGTCTGCACCCACCCGGACGGGCATAACCAGTCCGGCAACATCCATGTGCATATCGTCATCAACAGTCTGCGGATTGAAAATGTGCCGCTGCTGCCCTATATGGACAGACCAGCGGACACAAAAGCTGGATGCAAGCACCGCTGTACCGATGCGGCGATGGAATATTTCAAGTCCGAGGTCATGGAGCTGTGCCACGAAGCAGGACTATATCAGATCGATCTTCTGAACGGCAGCGCAAACCGCGTCACCGAGCGCGAGTATTGGGCGAAGAAAAAGGGGCAAGCTGCACTGGATCAGGAAAACGCCGCCCTTGCCGCAGAGGGCAAGCCCACCAAACCGACACGCTTTGAAACCGATAAAGAAAAGCTGCGCCAGATCATCCGAAAAACGATTAACGAATCGTTCACCGTTGAGGATTTTGCGCAAAAGCTCCTGCAATACGGCGTGACCGTCAAGGAAAGCCGAGGACGGTTTTCTTATCTCACCCCTGACCGTACAAAGCCCATCACGGCGCGGAAACTGGGTGACAGCTTTGATAAAGCCGCCGTGCTTGCCGCTTTGGAGCAAAACGCCCTGCGTCCTGAGCATACCCTCACCTCAAGTGACGGTATTCCGCTTGACCGCACCCTATCTTCAAACGAGGGTGATTCCGACAGGTCTGCCCCGAAGCAGAGTGTACCGCAAGTTCCCTCCATTGGGCGCATGGTTGACCGCGAAGCAAAACGCGCCGAGGGCAAGGGCGTCGGCTATGACCGCTGGGCGTCAATGCACAACCTCAAGGCGTGGTCGAAAACCTTCATGTACTTGCAGGAGCATGACCTTCTATCGTCCGATAAGCTAAACGCCGCCGTGGATGCAGCCGGTGCGGAAGCGCGGGAAGCGAGAGAACGCTATGACGCTGCCGCTGCCAAGGTGACAGATAAAAAGGCAATGCTGGAAGCGATGGACAATTACCGCAACACCTATCCCGTTATCAAGGAGTATCGTGCGATCCGCAAGGAAAAGGACAAGCAGAAATTCTATGCCGCGCATGAAGCGGATTTTATCATCAACGACGCTGCCAAGCGCCAGCTTGACAAGCTGGGCGCACCCAAGCAGCTTCCGAAGCGCAAGGATGTCGTTGCAGAAATTCAGTCCCTCGTATCCCAGAAAAACGAGTGCTACAACGATTACCGAGAGAAAAGCGACCGACTGCATGAGTTGATGACCATGCAGCGCAATTATCAGATGGCGATGCAGCCGCAGCAGCCGAAACACGGACGGAAGCATGAGCAGGAGCGGTAAAAAGCAAAATGCCGCCAGAAACGGCGGCATTTGCGGACGGTCAATCCGTCTGATCTTCACTTGTTTCGGTCAGTAGCTCTATGAACTCTGCCGGAGCGTACACGGGGATCGGCGCTTTGCTGTAATCCTTGGTATTCCGCGTCACGATGCAGTCCACGCCGGAACGCACCGCTGTCTCGACCATCACGGCATCCTCAAAATCGGAAATTTCCGCTGAGATCGCCTTGCGGATGTCCAGCGCCGTAGTGTCCAGCAGCCCGAACAACGCGCAGAGCTTTGTCAGAACGTCGCGGGTCGCTTTGTCGCTGTGCGTCTGCCTGTGTGTCAGGTAGTAAATGTCCGTGATGGCTTTCGCCGTCAGGAAACCTTCAAATTGCCGGTTGGCGCAGAGCAAGAAAATCGACTGTGCATCCTTGCAGAACGGTTCGCGGCTTTGCAGCGCGTCCACGATGACGCAGGTATCTATGACAGCTCTCATATCCGGTTTAGCCTTTCTTCCTTCGCTTCCTCCAACGTCACATCAGCCGGAAGAATCCCAAACAGGGACTTGGCAATGTCCACTCTGTCCTGATGGGGATTAGAGAGCTTGGCGACAACCTTGCCGTTGCGGGTGATGAAAATGTCCTCCGTCGCTGCAAGCAGAAGATACTTTCCGAGATTGCTTTTCAGTTCCGTCGCAGTAATCGACATGATCTGGTTCCTCCCTTCGTGATTTGGTTCATTTATATTATACCCAAATCGGACGGAATATGCAATAGATTCGTGCGAAATATTTTGCGAGCCGTCCGATAACTTTCTGTGCCAGAAATAGAGCAAATGCCCCTCCCAAAAACGCACAGAACGCGCCGAAGGGACTTACCCAGACCGCCATACCGCCCGTTCCCCAAACGGAGCATACAGGGCAAAAATAGTCCGAAAATGATACCGAGATTTACAGTTTGACCATCTGCCGGAGCGTAACGCTTCGGCGACAGATAGGAGTGTAAAAATGCCGAGAATGAACAAGCAGCGGCGGCTGGAATGGTCGTTCTTCCTCGACCACCGAAACCGCATTTCCTACAATCCCCTTTGCCGTGGGTGCATCCACGGCTGCAAGCAGAGCTTCCGGGCAGTTGTGGTGCTTTGCCCACATTACTGGTCGAAACGCTGGAAACCGCCCAACTGAGGGCTGTCACGATTCGTGATACCCCTAATTCCCACGAAGGAGGTGACATTCCATCAACGAGTACATGAGAGCGGATACCCGGCTGCCGCCGTATCTGCCATATCCCCGTTTCCTGCTGCAAGAAGACTTAACCCAGACGGCGAAGCTGCTGTACGCGCTGCTGCTTGACCGGGCGACGCTCTCACAGGCAAATGGCTGGCTGGACGAGGGAGGCAAGATATATCTTGTGTTCCCCATAGAGAAGCTTGCCGCTGCATTGGATAAAAGCGCTATGACCGTGAAAACCGCTCTTTCCGAGCTGGAGGACGCGGGGCTGATCGAGCGGCGCAGAAGCGGCTTTTCCAAGCCCAACCGCATCTATGTGAAGCTGCCGCCAGACGGACAGAAAACTTTCCAAGTGACAGACAGAGAGCCTTCCCCCATTGGGACAGAAAACTGTCCGCCTGATGGACAGAAAGTTGTCCCTATGATGGAAAGAAAACTGTCCCCTAACAACCTGAGTAGTAACAACCTGAATCAGAACCACATGAGTAGAGAGAGTGAAGCGCCCGCCGCATACGGGCGGTATGAGAATGTTTTCCTGACCGACACCGAACATGCCGAGCTGCTGCGGGAGTTTCCCGACAGGTTGGACAGGCTCATATCCGAGCTGTCCTCCTACATGGAGTCCACGGGCAGAAGCTATCAGAATCACGCTGCTACCATCAGACGGTGGGCAGAGAACGATAAAGCAAAGGGTGTCCCGAAACAGGGCATCCCTGATTACAACTGTAAGGAGGGAGAAAGCCTATGAACGATTTTACCGATATTGTTTCCAAAATGATGGAAGTCAGTCCCGGCGAAGGCGATTACACCGGCGAGGACGGCTTGCTGTACTGCGGCAAGTGCCATACGCCGAAGGAAGCCTATTTTGAAGATGGTCACGCCGCCCTGTTCGGACGTGACCGGCATCCCACAAACTGCGCCTGTCAGCAAAAACGCATAGATGAAAAGCGGCTGGCAGACCAGCTGCGTAGGCACGAGGACACCGTAAAGGAGCTGAAAAAGGACTGCTTTGACACGCCGAAGCTGCGGGACTGGTGCTTTGAAAACGACAACGGCGCAAATCCGCAGATGAAACATGCGAGATTTTACGCCGACCATTTTGACAAAATGCTCTCTGAGAATATCGGCTATCTGCTTTGGGGCAGCGTCGGGACGGGCAAGAGCTTCTTTGCCGCCTGTATCGCCAACGCCCTGATGGAGAAAGAAATCCCCGTCCGCATGACGAACTTTGCTGCCGTTCTCAATGACCTGTCCGGCAGCTTTGAGGGCAGAAACCAATACATCGCCCGCCTGTGCCGCTATCCGCTGCTGATTCTGGACGATTTCGGCATGGAGCGCGGCACGGAGTACGGTTTGGAACAGGTCTACAACGTGATAGACAGCCGCTACCGCAGCGGCAAGCCCCTGATCGTCACCACCAATCTGAGCCTTGACGAGTTGCAGCATCCGCAGGACACGCCCCACGCCCGTATTTATGACCGGCTGCTGGAAATGTGCGCCCCGATCCTGTTCACCGGGACAAATTTCCGCAGACAGACCGCACAAAGTAAGCTGGATAAATTAAAAGCGATGATAAAGGAGAAGGAGTGCCTATGAACAATACCGCCACCGCGCCAGCAAAAGAAACCGTGCGCCGTCCCGCGCCCGCCGCTCCTTCCTCTGCCGGAAGGATGACCCGCAGGGTGGGCAATACCACCTACCGCGTGACGCTGCATTTCAAAGAAAACGGCAAGGAGGATATGAACGACAAAATCAGGCGGCTGATCAAAATGGGCTGCGAAGGCTGAGAAAGTGAGGAATTGCGATGAAATCCCGGAAAAGTTTACACGATCCGCTTTACTGCGGCAGGAAAATCGGCTATACTATTTTTGCCACAAATGAGCTGGCTGTCTGAAAGAGGTATTGTTATGAACAGCAGACAGTCACAAGAAAAAATCACCGCCATCTATTGCCGCCTGAGCCGCGACGATGACCTTGCCGGGGACAGCAATTCCATCATCCATCAGAAGGATATGCTCACGCGCTATGCCCGTGAACGGAATTTTCCGAATGTATCGGTTTATTCTGACGACGGTTGGAGCGGTACGAATTTTGAGCGTCCAGACTGGAAGCGCCTGATTTCCGACATTGAAGCCGGTAAGGTGGGCATTGTCCTGGTCAAAGACCTCAGTCGCGTGGGTCGTGACTATCTCCGTGTGGGCTTCTACACGGAGGTCACCTTCCCGCAGAACGGCGTTCGCTTCATTGCCGTCAACAACGGTGTGGACAGCGCCAACCAGTCCGAGAACGACTTTGCTCCCTTCCTCAATATCATGAACGATTTTTACGCTCGTGATACAAGCAAGAAGGTCAGCGCCGTCTACCGGGCAAAGGGCAACAAGGGTGAACACACTGGCAATCACCCCATTTACGGGTATCTGAAAGACCCGGAAAACAAGCAGCGCTGGATCATCGACGAGGAAGCAGCCGCTGTTGTACGCCGTATCTTCCGTATGGTCATTGACGGCAAGGGAGTGTATCAGATCGCGGATATTCTGTCCGAGGAAAAGGTGCTTTGCCCGTCTGCCTATCTTGCCGCGAAGGGCGCTGGCAACCGCAGAAACAGCAAGTTTGAAGATCCCTATCGCTGGTGGGGTACGACGGTGAGCTACATTCTTGCCCGCGTGGAGTACATGGGGCATACCGTCAATTTCAAGACCTTCAAGACCTGCTACCGGGATAAGCACCGCAAACCGGCTCCCAAAGAGGACTGGAAAATCTTTGAGAATACCCACGAAGCCATTATTGACAAGACTACATGGGAAACCGCGCAGAAGCTCCGCAGAACGATCCGGCGCGGCGACCGCAATAAAGAGCCGAATCCGCTGACGGGACTTCTCTACTGCGGCGAGTGTGGCGCGAAGATGTATAATGAGCGCAGCGACGCTGACGCATACCACAAGACACCGAAAGATGATTATGTTTGTGCTTCCTACCGCAAGAAAACGACCTCCTGCACCATCCACTTTATCCGCTCTGAGATTGTCCGTGACCTGATTCTGGACGCGCTGCGGAATGTAGCAACTTATGCCAGAGCCAACAAGGAGGATTTTGAGCAGCTTGTGATGCAGACCACCTCCGACGCGAGAAAGCGCAGTCTGCAAAGCGGCAGGACGGAGCTTGACCGCATCATGCGCCGCACAAACGAGTTGGACACGCTGCTGCAAAAGCTCTATGAGGACTACGCCCTCGGACGTTTGCCGGAGAAGCGGCACGCAAAGCTCTCCGCGCAGTATGAAGCGGAACAGGCACAGCTTGAGCAGCGCAGCGCCGAGCTGATGGAGCAAATGAACGCAGAACAGGAAGAAAGCGTCAATGTTGACCGCTTCATGGAGCTGGTAGACCGCTATACGGACTTTACCGAGCTGACCACGCCCATGCTCAATGAGTTTATCGACAAGGTGATTGTCTATGAGCGCAGGAAGATCAACCGCTATCAGTACGACCAGCAGATCGAGATTTATTTCAATTTCATCGGTAAAGTGACGCTGCCGGAGGAAGAAACGGAAGCCGCGCCGGAAGCCCCGAAAACGCTTCACGTTGCCAGCAATTCCAGCTTTGCGCCCATCGGGGACTACCTCTCCGCGCAGACAGCCGCAGCGATTGCGCTGCCGTTCTCCAAGGTGGAGGAACTGACCGGCAAGCCGCTTTGCAAGTCGGCGTACAAGTACGCTTCCTATTGGTATCCGGCGCAGGACAGACCGCTTTCCAATACCATCTACAACGCAGGATATGACGTTGACCGGGTGGATTTAGCCGCCGGGATCGTGTATCTGACAAAAGCTGCATAACAGAATGAACACCCCGCACCGTGCGTTTACAGAACGCATGGTGCGGGGTGTTTTTGTGCTTTAGTCAGGTGATTGCAAGCTGGAAGTAGTCTTACTTTGCTTTGAACTCTATCCACTCGTTGTCTATGAGGACAACTACCCTATCACCCTCAATAACAGCATAAGGAGTTCCTAAATCTTTGTTAAAATTGGCTTCGCCATCTTTTTGCGGTATGCCGTTTTCTGCATAGGAAGTAGTATATTGAATAGCACTCTCGTCTACTTCGACGGGAACAGCATTATCGGTGGAATAGTAGTTGGTACCATTTACCATTATAGTTGCAGGGTAGTCCCCGCGATTTGATTTACCGCAACTTGCCAAAGCAAAAACACAAACCAATGCTAAAACTAATGCGATTAACTTTTTCATGCAATCACACTCCCTTGTCAAAACACGATTTAGCAAATTCTTTTATCTGCTATTAAATTATAGCATACTATTGTGAACAAATCCACCTATTTCAGCAACTCTAAATCAGCTTTCGTCCTGTGCTGCGTATTGAACGTGGCACAGGGTTTTCTTCTTTTCTGGCGATTTTGAGTGTCACCTTCGATGCCCTGTACGCAGGGCGAACCTTTGCACTTCATGGAATCGGCTGATAACCCACAAAACCGCAAGAGGTCACACGAAGCCGCGCACCGGCTGCACGATACCGTGAATCGCGGAACAGTGCAATCCATACGCACAAACGAAGAACACTTCACGAATCCGGCAAGCATTGATTTTCCCTGCCTGATTTCAAGCCCGTTTTTTCTGAAAATCCTTGCAAATCTAGCTTGTTTGCAAAGTGTTTACAGTCTCATTTGAAAAACCGTCTTGACAATATTCATCGGACATGGACACATGGATGTTCTTCAAGTGGTTTTTCAAGGCGGCTGTGGCGATCTATCTCGTGACGCACACGTTTGACATCGTGATGGCAGTATTCGACATCGGGCAGAACGTGGTTTCCGGTGCAGCCGGTGTCATTCACGGCAACACCAGTATTGATATTGATTCGACGATTGCGCAGATGCGTACCGGCATGGAGAACATGGGCGTCGGAGAACTGCTCGGACTGTCGATAGAAACGCTTCTGATCAGCTTGTGCCTCAAAATCATGGCGATCCTCATTACGGTCATTCTCTACGGTCGCATGATTGAGATTTACTGCACCGTGAGCATTGCGCCTATTCCCATCGCAACCATGAGCAACCGCGAATGGGGCAGCATCGGCACGAACTATCTGAAAGGCTTGTTCGCTCTGGCATTTCAGGGCTTTCTCATCATGGTCTGCGTCGGCATCTATGCGGTGCTGATCAACGGCATGATCATCGCAGACAACATTCATTCGGCTCTGTTCTCTGTGGCAGCGTACACGGTTATTCTGTGCTTCTCGCTGTTCAAGACCGGAAGCCTCGCAAAATCCATTTTCCATGCGCACTAAGGAGGTCGGCAGCATGAAGAAGTACAGCATCATCTACGCCGATCCCCC
>Ga0129317_1001981_pt1 | contig 12926 bp, 10 predicted proteins | sample Cm1ome_FD_94430 | JGI IMG/M metagenome (GOLD analysis project Ga0129317, IMG submission 94430) | Eastern black-and-white colobus group fecal microbial communities from Wisconsin, USA - Cm1105 metagenome | ecosystem: Host-associated > Mammals > Digestive system > Large intestine > Fecal | place...
CACATAAAATGAAACACATTAAACTATTTGCAGGTATGTTGATGGCATGTTCGCTGTTCGCCTGCACACCTAAGGAAAACACCCCTACAAACAAGGGTCAAGGTCTTTTGAACTTTATGGTTAAAATCCCTGAGCAACCAGGCGAATATGGTGCTGTCAAGAAGGGACCATACGCTCCTGACGAGGAGATTATCATCCAGCTTCCTTCATCGTATGATGATCCTGTAGATATCACGGCTCTCGAGGCTTACGCAAGCTTCGACAATGACTGCTACGCAGATCCTGCAGTCCCTTCCATCATCGACTTCACTGAGCCTTACGTTATTACGGTGGTTTTCGCTGACGGTTCGAAGCAGACTAACACCATTAAGATAGAATATGTTTATCCACGTGTTAAGGTAGAGAAAGTTTGGTGTCACGACAACAATACTCTTCAGTTCCAATACACACACTGGCTCAACCTCGCAGCTGACCAGAAGTATGTATACGTTCTCGACTGTATCCAGAACCTCGGAAACAAGATTTTCGTTCTCGACAGAATGACAGGTGAGAAGGTTGAGGAAATCGATACTCCTCAGAGCATGATGTGCCAGATTCACGTAGATGCAGCAGGTCGTCTTGCAGTTACCAGATATAATATGTATGGTGCAGGCTTCCGTCTCTTCATTTACGATCCTGCCAAGAAGACTTGGAGCGATCCTATAATCGACTTCGTACCGGACGATGAGAAGGGCATCTCAGTTCCTGAGGACTTAGGTGAGAGAGCAAGCATCTGCGGTGACCTCAAGAAGGGTAAGGCTTATGTTTACGCTACGGCACCTAAGACCAGAGAGTACTACTGCTGGGAACTTAACGACGGTGTTCCTTCTAAGGAGCCTAAGATCACTCGTTACTCTACATTCAAGGATGATTGGTCTACCTGTATGGTTAAGAGAACTTCTACGGAGCCTGATGCTAACCTTTATTTCGGTATGACAAGATACACAGGAGAGGAGGATTCTTCTTACGCTGAATTCCATATGGTAACTCCTACCGAGACCTATAAGATCAATCAGGTTAACTATGGTCCACGTATACTCAACTACCAGCCATTCACGGTTAACGGAGAAGAGTGGCTCGCTATTGCTTACCAGTGCGCATACACTCGCTGGAGTGGAACCAAGGTTGCCGTATTCGATGCCAACAACCCTGACAAGTGGGCTGATATGAATCCTGAGAACGACAACTATATGTTCGATTTCAGACTTTACAATTCTGAAGTCTACGGTGGAACTAACTATGAGCAGAATGCAGGTATGGCAGTCGTAGTGGACGGAGAGTCAGCATACATTTATGTTTCTTCAGCTGCTAAGGGTGCCGACCCTGCCGAAGACAACGCAGCTGCACACGTAGCTTGCTACAAACTGTCTTATTCAAAGCAGCAGTAATTCATGAAGGCGGTTAAACAAATCGTTTTGTTATTGACAATATTCGTTTGTTCTTGTAACAAGACTGCAGCGGAGGATCCTTCCGCTGCAGTTAAAGAACAACAGGAAAAAGAGGTGAGCGAATTGCTTGATGCAGTTCGCTCATCTAAACCTATAAATACCTTCGACGAGATGAAGCCTGACACTTGGTACTACACTATGGGGCCAAGCTCCGGCTCACCTATGGCCAAATTGGCCCGTAGAGTCATTACCGGAAACAAGGTAGAGGGTAAGGGTTCTTTCTCATTCACTTACTCGTTCAGCGGCTTCGCCAGGGAAAACGAGAAGGAGACAGTCTTTTTCCAGCAGAAATGGGGAGATTTCAGGCCTGACCTCGGTTTCGAACCATTAGGTATATCTATGTGGATCAGGGGACATAGAACGAATAAGGGTGTATTCCGTTTCGTTTTGCTCCACGACGACAAGATGTACTACGACAACTTCAAGATACGTCAAACTTACGAGTATACGGATACGGAGATTCTTCGTAAGGAAGAGTGGACCAGACTCGTGATTCCTTATTCTTGGTTCAAGCCTTATTCAGGCGAAGAAGGTGTGGAATTCAACCCTTCTCGTTGTATGGGCTTCAGAATAGAAATCGTCAATGAAGATGGTGGCGAAGCTTCGAATTGCGAATTCCTTATCGACAATCTCGAGCAGCTTACGTCTTATGAGCCTGTTTATTCGAAGAATGCCAAATTCTCAAGCCTTTTCATCCAACTTAACAAAGTCTACGAGGACTACGACTGGGAGTGGGCATTCAAGTCTTGTCTCGAAGTTGGCATCGATACTTGGATTATCCAGTACAGTATCGGTTTCGGTGAGGAGAATCACGTTTCTTGGTACTCGAATACTTCGCTTGATTTCATCGAGAAGAGGTATACCATTATCGACGATATGGTAAAGGCTGCCGAAAAGGTAGGCTTCAAACTTATCTTCGGCCTGTTCGGTGGCCGCTACAGCGACACGAACAACCAAGACCAGAACCACTACGATATGTTGCATTCGAAGAACGCACGCGTAGTGGACGAGCTCGCACGCAACTTCGGTTCATCACCTTGCTTCGCAGGTTGGTACATCACCGAGGAGTTCCACGATGGAAACTGGCGCGGCTGGCACGCTGAGAAATCAAGAGATATGCTCGCCGATTACCTCGAGGGTGTGGCCAAGTATGCCAAGTCGAAAATCGACAAGCCTGTGTGCATAGCTCCTGCCCTGTGGCGCGGTATGCCTGCCGACTTGTGCGGTCTGTGGTTCGAGAAGATCTTCGAAAGGACTCCGGACATCGACGTGCTCTATCTTCAGGACTGTGCGGGAAGAGGACCTGCTACCATAACAAGCGTACAGGTAGACCTTCCTAACTACTTCAGCAAGATTAAGGAAGCTTGTGACAAGACAGGCGTGAAGTTCGGTGTGGACATCGAATCCTTTATGTCTTGCGACTCACCTAACATCCCATACCAGGCTAAGGACTGGAACGAAGAGCTTAAGTATCAGCTCGGAATGGCAGGTAATTTCACTGAGTATATAACAAATTTCAGTTGGGCTACGTTCAAGCCTAGTATGCCTAACCCTGTTCCGGGCAATCCATCGTACCCGGGTGCAGGTGCATTTAAAGATTATAAAGAATATGTCGAATCACTTGGTAAGTAGAACACTGTTATGTGCAGTGTTGTTAGCGTCTTGCTCATCTAAGGCTCCTCTCGCTGACCTTACCGTCATCCCTCCGGGAGCGGTAAGCGACAAGGTGGATTTGGATTTGAGGTGTGGAATCACTAATGATACTGATACGGACCAAGTATACTATGTGGAACTTTCTACTAAGAATCAGGTCTTGTTTTCCGAAAAAGTCGAAGTTAACTCCGACGATGTGTGGTCTTATAAGCAAGTCGTTCCTGCGGGAACCTTGACGGGGAACATAGACCTGACTCTTAAAGTAAGGGGCGCAGATGGTACTTTCCGTAAAACCGAAAAGATTATCGTACTGCCATCGAAGGATCGTTCCATTCATCGTATTACTGGCGCTTGGTCCGGAATATGTCACTGGAGCGAGATAGAGGGAAAGCATTGGAACGCTGACATAAAGAAACTTACGGACGACCAGTGGCGCGAGATGGTCCGCTCCATGCATAAGCTCGGGCTGGACTTCATCGTCATTCAGGAAGTTTTCCGTAACGAGGAATATGTCGGAAAGCACAATACTACCCCTGAGAATTACCAGGGAAAGGCATATTATCCTTCATCCCTTTATTCGGGCCGTATGGAGATTACCGCCAAAGACCCTCTTGAGGCTATTTTCAGCGAAGCTGACAAGCTTGGTATGAAGGTAATGCCCGGCGTGGGCCTTTTCGCTTGGTTTGACTTTACTAGAGAATCGCTTGATTGGCATAAGAATGTAGCACAGGAACTGTGGAACATTTATGGCCACCATCCTTCTTTCTATGGTTTCTATGTATCCGAAGAGTCCGGCGGCAGTCTGGACAACTGGGAATGGACCGAGGAGAAGCGTCAGATGAGAAGAGACCAGATAGTGGATTTTATGAAGGAATTCAAATCTTTCTGCCGCTCGCTGGCTCCTGCCAAGCCTATTATGCTTGCCACTAACTCATTCGGCGTAAAGGGTGCAGAGCCTACATACGAGAGAATGCTGCAATACCTCGATATCCTGTGTCCTTTCGGATTCGCAAGAATGCCGGAGGGTGACATCACCGGAAAGGAAGCTGCCGACATTCTCCAAGCACTTTGCGATAAGGCAGGTGCGCATTTCTGGTTCGACCAGGAAGTGTTCCTGTTCAACGAGGACAATTCGCTTTATCCTCGCGACATCGAAGGCATCATCAAGGATTTGAACCTACTTGATAATTTCGAGAAAGTGCTTTGCTATCAGTATCCGGGAGTATTCTCTGACCCTTCATCGAAGTTCAGGGTAGGCGAGCCTAAGACGGTGAAATTATTTAACGATTATCAGAATTATTTAAAGTCTTTGGACAATGAATAAGTTTGCGAATAGATTATTGGTTTTAATGGCGTTTTTCGCGCTTTGTTCTTGCTCTGAAAAGCAGGCCAAGCTCGTATTTGACGAAAACGGGGAATTCAAGATCCTTCAATTCACCGACCTTCACTATATCCTTCACGACAGTAGAAGCGATATAATGCTGGAGAGAGTGGAGGAGATGTTGAATATTGAAAAGCCTGACCTGGTGGTAATCACCGGAGATTTGGTTTATGCACCACCTGCAGACTCAGCCTATATCGACATCTTGAGCAGAATCGCAGCTCACAATGTGCCTTTCGCAGTGGCTTTCGGTAATCACGACGACAACTGGGACAAGACAAATGCCGAGCTTTACGATTTGATGCAGACTCTGCCAGGTTGTATAATGCCTCCTGCAGAAGAAGGAAGGTGCGGAGACTACACTCTCGAGATTTATTCTCACGACGGAAAGAAGCTTGAGGAAGTGCTCTACTGTATCGACACTCATGGCTATGACTATGACTATAAGGAATATATGCGTATAAATGCATCGCAGGTAGACTGGTATTATACTACCAGCCAAGCTTACACGAAGCAGAACGGCGGTCAGCCGGTGCCTTCCATGCTGTTCCTGCATATTCCATTCCCTGAGTATAATGACAAACTTCCTTATACCGGATATTGGGGTGAGGGTGTATGCTGTCCTGTAATCAATAGCGGTATGTTCAACACCATACTCAACTGTGGTGATGTCAAGGCCGTTTTCTGTGGACACGATCACAATAACGATTATGCTATGGATAACAGAGGCATCCTGCTCGCTTATGGACGTTATACCGGAGGTGACACTGTCTATAATGACATTCCTAACGGAGCACGTGTGATTCTTTTGAAAGAGAACTCAAACATTTTCTCTACTTGGGTAACATTGAAGGGCGGTGAAAGAATAAATTATCTCGAGCACAAACGATAATTAATAATCGATTTTTTTTCATGGAAGGGGCAAGATTTCCGGAGTAGGTGGATTTAATGAAGTGAAATTAAATTTAGAATAGTATGAAAAAGACAGGTATTATTTTAGGATTAGCTTTACTTCTTACACTTCCGGTATCTTGCCTTAATGATAGAGACGACTATGTAGACGTTCGTCCTACGGGCTTGGTAACCGTCTATCCTGATAAGGAGCACGGATTTAAGATGCAACTAGACGACAAGACCGTTCTCTATCCGACGAATGTAAAGACTTCTCCATATAAGGACAAGGTGGTCAGAGCCTTGGTTAATTTTACGGAAGACAATTCTTCTTCCACGCGCCCCGGAACCACAAAGGCCGATGCGGAGTTGATTAAAAGGAACGTAAAGGTGAACTGGATGGACAGCATCCGCACTAAGACTCCGGTAAAGACCGTAGGCGAAAGCGATAAACTGGTGTACGGCGGCGAGCCTTTGGAAATAGTCAGGGACTGGGTGACAGTGGCCGAAGACGGATTCATTACACTTCGCGTACGCACGGCCGTGGGTCCATTCCATCAGCCACACGTCATTAATCTCGTAAGTGGCACTAACCCGAAAGATCCTTTCGATTTCGTGCTTAGACACGACCCACGAGGCGATTTCGGCAATCAGTTAGGCGACGGACTCATCGCGTTTAATCTAAACGGGATGCCACACGAGGGTGACGAAGTGAAGGTTACTCTTAACTGGACATCATTCAGCGGACCTAAAAAGTTACAGTTTACTCTGAAAATGCATAAGGAAGAGTAGTTGGCACGATTTCGGTAAGATTTATTCTTGATGAAACGAATTGCCCCTCAATCCGATGAGCAACATCAGGTAGAATTGGTCAAAAAAGGCGATGCCGCCGCTTTCGAGCGGCTGTATCGCTTGAATGTTCGATATCTTACCGCGATTTGTTCTCGATATATCACTGACGATGAGGTGGTTAAGGATATTCTTCAAGAATCTTTCCTTAAAATCTACTCGTCTTTATGGAAGTTCTCGTATAAAGGAGAGGGCTCGCTTCGCGCTTGGATGAGTAAAATCGTGCTTAACGACACCCTTAAGTATTTAAGAGATAGCGGAAAGACCCGATTCGAAGAATTGACTGCGGATTATCGGCAGCCTTCTGACGATGTGGTGGAAAGAATCCCGCAAGAGGCTTTGTTCGAAATGATTAGAAGCCTTCCTGACGGATATAGAACAGTTTTCAACCTTTTCGTAATAGAGGAAAAGAGTTACAGGGAGATTTCCAGGCTCCTTAAGATAAAAGAGGGTACTGTGGCCTCGCAAGTGTATAAGGCTAAGGCACTTCTCGCGAAAAAAATCACTGATTATGAAAGAAAGATGGATAGATGACATAAAGGTTGAGATGCAGGAATTCGAATCAGATTCTCCCAAGGGTCTGTGGGAATCCATAGAGGGGAGACTCCCGGCTTCGAAAGTTGCTCCTACCCACTCGTGGTGGGGTTGGGCTGTGGCGGCGGGAGCATTGGCAGTGGCCGGAGCGTCAGCATTTCTCTTTTTCAGGCCAATTAGTCCGCAGGAGGTGATTTCAGTGGAGAAGGCCGAGCCGGTGGTGGCCCTGAATGATGTGTTGCCTGACCCTTCTGAGCAGATTGTGCGTCTGCAGGAGGCTGTGGAGCTGGTAGCGGTTTCGCAGCCGAAGGAAGCTCAGATGCCGGAAAAATCTGCAGCCTCGCAGAAAACGGAGGCGCTCCGCGAAACCACAGCGGTGCAGGAGGCAGAAACAGCGCAGGAGACTGAAACAGTGCCGGAAACTGAAACTGTGCAGGAACCGGAATCGCTCCCGTGGGAGGAGTTTTCGCAGGAGCCGAGGGTAGCGCGGAAGGCTCCGCAGAATAAGGTGTCGGTGGGGTTGGCCGCATCGGGAGCAGCTTCATTTTCGCAGACGGCCCTAATCGGAGGCGGTCCGCTTTTCGGCGTGGGCTTGGATGCCGTGTCCTGGGAAGACAGTCCGAAGTTGGGATTGGCCGTGGTGAATCAAGGGAAGGATATCGAGAGCGAACTGCGGCATAAGGTGCCGGTGAGGCTCACATTAGGCCTCTCGTATGCGATTACGGATAGGCTTTCGGTGGTGAGCGGACTTTCGCATACGCTGTTACTTTCTGAATATAAGGAAGGTACGCAGCAAAATTATAAGAGCGGCGAGCAGAGGGTGGAGTATGTCGGAGTGCCGATTAACTTGAAGTACGATTTCTATTCGAGCACGCGACTGGATGTGTACGCGAGTGCGGGACTTACTCTCGACAAATGCATAAAGGCCAATCGTACAGATGATTATTTCCTTTCCGGAGAGAATCGTCTTAAGGAGGTCATCTCGCTCGGAGAGCATCCTTTCCAGCTATCCGCAGGCGCTGCGTTTGGCGCGGAGTATAGGATTTACGATAGCCTGTGGCTGTTCGGGGAGTGCGGATTGGCCTACTTCTTCAATGAACGCTCTTCGCTCGAAATTCTATATAAGGAGAGGCCGCTTAACGCAACTTTCAATCTGGGTATCAGGGTCGCACTTTAACTAAGTGTAAACTTGTTGATAAAAAGTGTCAAAATATTTTTTCTTTTACGAATAATGCCTTATAATTGTAATCGAATTTAAACCTTGATTTATGGCAACAGACGGAAAGAAACGGCACGTGGTAAGCTACGAAAATATGTCTCGCGAATTGGCTGAGGCATTCGCGGAAAAGTATCCTCGCGGATTTAATGATTATCTGGTGGATTTGGTGAAATATCCGAAGCCTGACGGAACTTCATTTTACGCGGTTACTATAGAAATTCCAGATGGTATTTACCTGGTTAAGATAAAGGTAGATATAGACGATACAGAAGATTTGCAGAATTGGCTCGACGGAGAAGACGATTCTTCAGCAGAGGCTATAACAGGCGCTCCTGCAGAGTCTGACGGCGGAGAAAGCCTTCCGGACGATAATATCTCCCAGTACTCTAACGGAGATGATGACCCGGCCGATTCAGATGTATAAACTAAAGGAAAATAACAGATTAATGATGCTGAGCCTCCTCGTGGGGCTCTGCGTCGGTTTTGTAGCCGTCCTATTGAAAGGGGGAATTCACCTCATTCAGGGACTGCTCACTCCGCTCATTCAGAAGTCGTCGCTCTGGATGATAGTGCTTCCTGCCATAGGTATGTTGCTTTCATACTTGATAGTAAGGTTTATAGTGAAGGATAACATAAGTCACGGAGTAACGAAGGTGCTCAAATCCATCTCGAAGAACGAGTCCCGGATCAAGCCGCATAATATGTGGTCTTCGCTTGTGACGTCCGTGCTCACCATAGGTTTCGGTGGCTCAGTGGGTGCCGAGGCTCCTATCGTGTATACAGGCGCGGCGATTGGCTCGAACTTCGGCCGCCTGGGGCGTCTGTCTTATCGTAATATGACCATTCTGGTGGGTTGCGGAGCTGCGGGTGCGGTAGCAGGCATATTCAAGGCTCCATTGGCAGGTCTCCTCTTTACTATGGAGATTCTGCTTTTCAATATCTCGCTGGCGAGTATGATGCCGCTTCTGGTGTCGACCGTGTCAGCGACGGTGGTCTCTTACCTTTTCACCGGTATGGACACCGCATTCCACTGTACATTAGAGCCTTTCGTGCTTAAGAACATACCTTTCTATCTGGTATTGGGAGTGGTTTGCGGATTCCTTTCGCTTTATTTTACGCATACTACGCTAAAGCTCGAGGACCATTTCGCGAAGATGCGCTCTCCGATGTTCAAGTGGCTGATTTGCTCACTGGGCGTGGGTGTGCTGGTGTTCCTGTTTCCGCCTTTGTACGGTGAAGGATATGGAGACATTACGGCGCTGCTTAACGGGATAGGCGGTGAGATGAAGGGCTCTCCTCTTAATTTTCTGATGAATTCGAAGTGGGGGATTGTGGTGGCTTTCGCAGCGGTGATGTTCTTCAAGGTTCTTTCTATGACGCTTACAAATGCCGGTGGTGGAGTCGGTGGAACATTCGGTCCTACGCTTTTCGTGGGTGCCATAGCCGGTTTCGTCATCGCGAGAGTGCTTAATAACGTCTTAGGCGAGGCTTTCTGGCTTCTTCCGGAGCAGAATTTCGTGCTTGTAGGAATGGCGGCGCTTATGGCCGGAGTCATGCAGGCGCCTATGACCTCCATCTTCCTTATCGCGGAGATGACGGGAGGCTACGACCTGTTCCTGCCGCTAATCGCCGCGTGCACGGTGTCTTTCTGCGTGACTAGAATATGGGAGCGCTATTCGATTTATACCAAGCGACTTGCGCAGACAGGAGAACTCCTTACCCACGATTCGGACCAAGCAGTCCTTACGCTTCTTAACACGGCCGACCTCGTGCGAGACAAATACCCTCGCATAAGCCTGGATGCGACGCTTAAGGACATTATGCCGGAGGTTTCCGAGAGTACCGCTGCCGTCTTCCCGGTAGTAGGAAGCGACGGCGTGTTCCAGGGATTGGTGGAGATGGACGACATTCGAAAGAAAATGTTCGACACGGCCAATTATTCCAACATCCACGTATACAATCTTATGAAGCAGCCTGCCGCTTATGTCACCATAAACGAAAAGGCTTCTTCGGTACTTGACAAATTCGAAAAAACGGGAGCTTGGCGTCTTCCTGTAATCGATGAGCAACATCATTACTTAGGATTCATATCCAAGTCCCGAATTTTATCTGCTTACAGGGAGTCTCTGAAGAGCATCTCCTTAGGAGACTAAGCCCAGTCCTATTCTTTTACGGTCGAGCTCCACGCTTTCCACCCTCACCTTTACCTTCTGGTGCAAGGCGAGGCTTTTGCCTTTCATCTTCGAAATGTGTATAAGTCCGTTTTCGTGGATGCCCAAATCTACGAATGTACCGAAATTAGTTATGTTAGTGACGATTCCAGGCAGTTCCATACCTGTCTTGAGGTCCGAGATGTCGCGTATGTCTTCGGCAAAGCTGAACGAAGATGCTTCGCTGCGCGGGTCGAGGCCCGGCTTGGCCAATTCCTTTATGATGTCGTTTATGGTAGGAAGCCCCTTATCGGGGGTGACGTATCTATCCGGGGATATGCGCTTGCAGAGCGAGTCATTTCCCACGAGCTCCTTCACTTCCACGCCCAGATCGCGAGCCATCTTGTCCACGATATGGTAGGATTCAGGATGCACTGCACTGCCGTCCAGCGGGTTTTCGGCCCCTCGGATGCGCAGGAATCCGGCACACTGCCTAAAGGTCTTCTCACCGAGCTTCGGCACCTTCTTCAGCGATTCGCGACTTTTGAACGCACCGTTTTCGCTTCGGTAATCCACTATCGATTCGGCCAATGTCTTTCCGATTCCGGCCACATAGGCAAGCAGATACGGCGATGCGGTGTTCAGGTTCACACCCACTGAGTTCACGCACGCTTCGATGGTGTTGTCCAACTTCTCGCGAAGCAGGGTCTGGTCCACGTCGTGCTGGTATTGGCCAATTCCCAAGTTTTTAGGGTCGATCTTGACCAATTCGGCGAGCGGGTCCATAAGCCTTCGTCCTATGCTCACTGCGCCCCTGACCGTCACGTCTTCGTCCGGCATCTCCTTTCGAGCCACCTCCGATGCGCTGTAGATGCTGGCGCCGTCTTCGCTGACGCTCCACACTTTGCAATTCTGCGGCATATCGATTCTATTCAGGAAATCCATAGTCTCGCGGCTAGCAGTGCCGTTTCCTACGGCTACCGCCTCTATGCCGAAGTCGTCAATCAGGGCTTCGAGACGCTGAAGGGACTTGATTCTTTCGTTCTGTGGCGGGTGCGGGAATATGATTTCGTGTGCAAGAAGAGCGCCGTGTTCGTCGAGAACGGCCAATTTGCATCCGTTCCTGAATCCCGGGTCTATGGCAAGCGTGCGCTTTTCGCCGACAGGGGATTCCAGCAGGAGCTGTCTGAGGTTGTCTCCGAACACCCGAATGCTTTCTATGTCTGCCTTTTGCTTGGCCTCCTTTATGATTTCGTTACTTATCGACGGGTCGAGAAGCCTCTGGTAACTGTCTTCTGCAGCGAGTTTTATCTCTTGTGAGAGAGCTGCGCTTTGAGGTCTTCCGTGGTCTCGGCAGAACTGGTAGTATACGTCGTCTTGCGTGCCTTCGCGCGGAGTGAGTCCTATGCTGAAGAGTCCTTCGTTTTCTGCACGCAGGATGGCGAGAAGATTATGGGGGCTAACTTTGTCGAGAGGACGGGAAAAGTCTATGTAGCTCCTATATTTTTCAAGTTCCGGCTTGCCTTTCGCACCTCTGGCCACCTGAACCGTCAGGGGACTTCTCCTGTATGTGCTTCTAAGCTTTTCTCTGATAGGAACTTCCTCGCTGAGCCTTTCCGCTATGATGTCTCGTGCGCCACTGAGCGCTTCGTCGGTCGACGGCACGTTTTCGTTAACGAAGGAGCGGGCGCTGGACTTCGGGTCTGTGGTCTTGAGTTCCCAGATGATGTCTGCCAATCCTTCCAGCCCCAGTTCCTTCGCCACTGTCGCGCGGGTCCTTCTCTTCGGCTTGAATGGAAGGTAAAGGTCTTCCAGCTCGGTGGAGTCTACGGAGTTCTCAATTCGCTTTTTCAACTGCTCCGTGAGTTTTCCCGCTTTCTCTATGGTCTGGATTATGGTGGACTTGCGTTTTTCCATATCGTCGAAGGTGTCAGCCCAATGCTTCACCTCGGCGACTTGACTGTCGTCCATTCCGCCTGTTTGTTCCTTTCTGTACCTGCTTATGAAGGGGATGGTGTTTCCGTCTTCGAGAAGCAGTACGCAATTCTCTATTTGCCACTTGTTGAGTGACAACCTGTCGGCTATAGCCTTAATGTACAGTGGTTTCATTAAAATTTTCTAAATCTGAGGGCCAATACGCCCCAAAAAGCCTCTCCGAATATGGAACCTGACATTTTCGACGTGCCGGCCTTTCTGTTTACGAAGATGACGGGAACTTCCACGGCCTTGAATCCTTTCTTTACGGCAGTGTATTTCATCTCGATCTGGAATCCGTAGCCCTTCATCTTTACTTTGTCGAGGTCGATGGCTTCCAAAACCCTTCTGGAATAGCACATAAATCCGGCGGTGTTATCCGTAATGTGAGTCCTGAGCACAGTCCTGACATAGCGAGATGCGCCATAGGACATCAGGATTCTTCCTATCGGCCAATTCACCACGCTGACACCGTCTGCGTATCTCGAACCTATCGAGAGGTCGGCTCCGCCGTCTTCGCAGGCGTCAAGCAGTCGTGGAAGGTCGTCCGGGTTATGCGAGAAGTCGGCATCCATCTCGAAGATGTAGTCGTAGCCTTTCTCCAGTCCCCATTTGAATCCGGTAATGTAGGCAGTCCCCAGGCCAAGCTTGCCTTCGCGCTGAATCATAAAGAGCCTTTCCGGAAAATCTTCCATAAGCCCCTTTACTATGTCGGCCGTTCCGTCCGGAGAGCCGTCGTCTATTACCAGTATGTTAAAACCACCTTCCAGAGCAAAGACTGCTCTGGA
>Ga0129317_1001987_pt1 | contig 12903 bp, 10 predicted proteins | sample Cm1ome_FD_94430 | JGI IMG/M metagenome (GOLD analysis project Ga0129317, IMG submission 94430) | Eastern black-and-white colobus group fecal microbial communities from Wisconsin, USA - Cm1105 metagenome | ecosystem: Host-associated > Mammals > Digestive system > Large intestine > Fecal | place...
ATTATTAACGGAAGCATGCGATCGTCCTTCCGGATTAACTACGGCAGAGCAGTTTGAATATTATAAAGTAAGGAAAGATCAGGTAAAGGATTACCTGGCTTCGGTAGCAAAAGATAATCACTGCTATATTGCTTTTGGAACCAAAAGGGAAGAAAACGGGAGCTGGTGGAATTCATGTATACTGCTTGACCGACGTGGAAAAGTAGCTGGTATATATAATAAGAATTTTCCTACTATCCAGGAAATGAATGAGATCATGCCTTCTGATGAAGCAGAACTACTGCTATGTGATTTCGGGACTGTTGCTTGTGCTGTTTGTTTCGATCTTAATTTTGATGAGTTGAGGGAACGGTATGCTCAGCAAAAACCGGACATAATTTTGTTTCCATCAATGTATCACGGAGGTTTGGAACAAAGCAAATGGGCTTATTCCTGTCAGGCTTATTTTGTTTGTGCCTATGGTTTTCTGAATGCTCCGTCGGAGATACGTAACCCATTGGGAGAGGTGGTCGCCTCAAGTACGAACTATTATAATTATTCTGTGGCTACAGTCAACCTTGACCGTAAATTGGTACATCTCGATAATAACTGGGAGAAATTGACCGCTTTGAAAAGAAAGTACGGTGATCTTGTTTCTATCTCTGATCCCGGACGTATAGGGGCTGTGATGATCACCAGTGAACATGATTCGATTTCAGCAGACCGGATGATAGATGAATTTGATATTCAGTTATTGGACGATTATTTCAATCAATCCCGTGCAGTTCGTGAACAATATATTCTTTAGGCTATTGTAAATTCTCTGTTTTTATTTAAGTAGACTGAATATTACAAGTAATATCGGTTATCAATGACTGAAAAGTACCCGTTGGGTAAATAAAATATACCTGATGACCTCAAATCTTGAGGCTGAAAAACTGACGGGCTGTGAAATCCTGCCATGGTATTCCCGAAGGTTGTGGAAGCGGATGTATCTATTGAAATGATCGTAGGCCCGGAGTTTGTTATGGGCAGTTCGCGTATGAAATCCGGAACAGGGCAAAAGATGATCCTGAACATGATCTCTACTTCGGTAATGATCCAACTGGGACGTGTAAAAGGCAACCGGATGATAAACATGCAACTTACCAACCAGAAACTGATCGACCGTGGAACACGGATGGTCGCTGAGGAACTAGGCTTGAATTATGGTCAGTCGCAACGGTTACTTCTGATGTACGGCTCGGTGAAAGAAGCGGTCGATGCTTATCGAAAGGCTTCCATATAAAGTAGAGTTTTGAACAACCCCTACACAGGTAAAAACTACTTATTAAGTAACCACCTTGTCTACTTACTAAGCAGAGGTTTGTCTACTTACTAAGCAGATGAAGGTCTACTTACTAAGTAGTTTTCTGTTTTCTTGATAAAAAGAAATGTATTGCTAAAAAATGTTATTCCTTAAAAAGAAGACAACGGCATATTTGTTTATTAATAATCCTGTTTGTAAGTTTGTCATCCTTAACGGGAGTAGCAATTCTGATTGCTAGATGAAGCGTTCTAAAATAGAAGCATCATTCATCTTAATGATGGAACATTTAAAGTCGATGGTACGTTATCTAAAGGAGAAGTATCATTTTTCAGCCTTTCTTCTGGTGGTTTTAAATTCAATGATTAAGTTAGCCTTAACGAAAACTTTTCTCTCCCGTAGTTTCACTGTTTTTAGTCGCTGCCCACAAGTGATGTGGTATGTGTATTATCGTATGGCTTGGGCTGGGTAGGTTTATCCGGGGTTTACAAGAATGGAAGGATAAACGTGTGTATGATAAATTCTTGTATTTGTATAACTCTGTAGCGAAAAAGAATATGGCATTACGAGTTAGAAGAGTGAAAAAATCTTTCGGTTTTGATAAAACAAAGACCGAAAAGTATGTGCTTGTCCCTGACCGGGCAACAGTAGTTAAATTCGGACCCCTTTGCGACCAAGTCGCAGCGGTCTCAGGTATTAATTTAGGGATGGTTCAGTCCGTGGTTTATGGATTGGTGAAATCCATGACGACTTTCATCCGGCAAGGCCACTCTGTACAAGTGGCAGGTTTTGGAACTTTCGTTCCCTCTTTCAACGCGAAGAGCAGCGTGGTGGAGGAAGTGGCGAATGTTTCATCTATCCACAAAGTGAAATTGCGTTTTCTTCCCAGTGCGGAATTGAAGGCAGTAATGAATTCGATGGAGTTTGAGTTCGACGTGGTGGATAGTACAAACGATTCCAAAACAGCTACCGGCGGTGAAGGTGATAGACCTGAGATAGAATAAGAGCGGTCTTCGGAAGTAAACGGAAAGCCCCTGTCTGATAGTAATGGATGCTGTCAAGACAGGGGCTTCTTTTGTTTGCTTGTAAAGATATTTAATAGGATTTAAAGATTAAAATTTGACAACATTAATAAAATACTTACTTTTGAAGAAATAATATTCTCATAGAGCGTTGCATTGAAAAAGAAAAACGTATCTTTGCCTTACCTGGCGGGAGAAATCGTCGGTATAGATAAGAAAGCGTTTTTTGCTTTATCCTTGGTATCGAAATCGCCAATTTCAAGAGGAAGGATAGGGACAATGTGACGCTCATTCTGTTTTGTATATATACCGAAGTATGTATAGGCATACTTGTATATATAACATACAGCGTGAGAATATTGTTTCTTCACTCACTTCCTCAAGGCGTTTGGCGATGCCCGATATCTGGTGAGCAGAACAAGTCTCACGCTCTCTTTTTATATGTTGTTAGCCTTGATTCGGGGACTTGGAGGGCGGGAAAGAGATGCCTGGGAGTATGGGAATAAGTGATAAAAATCTTACCAAAGGTGTAGTATTAAGTGGAAATGCGCAACCGGAAATGAAGAAAACAATAGGTTCATTAACTGGTGCGGCTGTAAATTCATTAGAAAAAGATCGAGCGATATTTGATGGTTGTTGGGAACAGTATGTTACTCATAAGAATGAGATTTTATCTACATCCGAGCAAGTAGATTTGTTTATACAAACAGTATTACATAGTCAAATTACGAATAGTGGAATAAAGGCTAAATCTTTATTGCTTATTGCTTTGTGCCTTTATGAAGCAATCGACAAACAACCTCAAAACGGGCAATCTTATTATTCACAAGCATGCGACTTGATTCATCAAGCTATTCGATATTGCGATAAATCTGAATATCATAAATTGCATGCTTTATTAATGGATAGAGTTGGTAATAATGGTATTTCAGGAACGAAAGATTATGATGGTATATTGAAAGAGTTTTGTTGTGGACAAGATGTATCTTCCTTGATGCCGGAGTCATTCTATACAAGTAGACTAAACAATGTAATCAATATAAAAACAAATGCTTATAAACAAGATAGGTTGAGTGAAGAGATTCGGCATTTTGTACTGAACTCATTGTGGAACTTGCCTATTCTCTTGTACCTTATATATAAATATCACATTTACGTTCCTCCAACCGGTTGGTTTTCGTTTACATGGACTCCCTTCTATTGGGTAGGGATTGGCATATTCGGTCTGATTTATTTGGGCTATATCCGTCGTTTCTTTAGGCAGATGGTTAAGGATGATGATGTATGGAAAAATGAGATGTTTGAATTATATAAATAATGAGGAATAAAATAATTATGAAATAAATCAAAGACTATCTAATAATAGAAGATAAAGGACGGAATTATATGCAAACAAAACAAACCTTGGCCTCGATGTTTGAAGCAAACAAACAGGCATTAGAAAAAGAGTTAACCGGTTTAATGTTGCCGAAAGATGTAAACAAGATTCAAAGCACTGTTACTAACTACTTTGATTCATTGTTTAATCAAGGTGGAGAATATCGGCAGAATCTTTCTGTTTCGGAAGATTATATCTTACAAGCCGCATTATCACTGCTAAATGCCCAGCAAGAGATGGGACGTAAGTTAACGGAAAAGGATATTGAAATTAAAACAAAAACTTCCTTTGCTGAAGAGAAAAAGAATCAAAAAGAGAGTAATCCTATTGAAATGTTCTTGTCTCAAAAATTAGATGGAACAAAGACATTGATCGGTGCAGGTGGTGGTGCTGTATTGGGAAAAATGGCTTTAGGTAGTGGCTGGGGAGCTGTATTTGGTGCGATTGCCGGAACTGCTATTGTTCTTTATTTGGCAACAAAATCCGGTAAAAAGAATGTGGGAGAAAATGCAAAAGCAATTACAACTAAGCCAAAAGTAGAAGCTACAATTGTAAATACAGAGATTGATGTAACTACATTCTTGAATATCATACAACAAACTTGTGATAGTATTGATTCATTGATCAGTACTTTCCGTAATCAAATACAGAAAGTTGTCAGTAAATATGAATCGCAGGAAAAGCCGACTTTGGAAAAAGAGTATGGTCTTTTGTTGGAAAGTATTCAATCTTTATTGGGTGCTGCTTATAAAGATTTGCCAGATGAAAAACGATTAGCAAAAATTGATGATCATATCGAAACTTTGACAGAGTCTTTGGAGAATTATGGATTAGAAGTTATTCAGTTTAGTGAAGACAATATAGCTTTATTTGAACAAATGGAATCTTTAAAAATGTTGGATGCTCCAGTGATGGTTTATCCTGCTATTTGTAAAAATGGAGTGTTAGTGAAAAAAGGAAAGGTTTTTGTTAAATATTAAACGTGGAATTATGGGAAAATATACAGATACTCCGAGTCAGACAGTGATTCGTTTAGCTAATAGTGGAGATAAAGAGGCTTGTTTAGAATTGTCTATACGATATACTACAGGTACTGCTATTCTGGAAAAAAATCTTTCAAAGGCAGAGTATTGGAGAGCGCAATCTCTTTCTTGTAGTGGTAAATCGTACAGTTATGGTAGTTCTTATTGTAGTGATTCTATAAAAGATGGTAGTTTTTCGACGATGACAGCCGTTCCTAATGAAAAGATGAATATACAAAGTAAAAAATATGATTGGGCGATAACTCCCGACAAAAATAAACATGAATATGTGATCGGAATTGACTTTGGACATGGAGAAACCTCTGCGGCCTTTTGCCCGATAGGTTGGGAGTTATCTCCGGGTGATTTAGAAGTTGTGAAAGATATAGACTTTGGTAATCGGAAAGTCCTTCCTACCGCAATTAATATACAACCGAATAATCAAGCGTTTTTAGGAGAATCTGCATTCTCTCCAGAAAGATTGAAAAAAGCTGTTGTTGAAGTACTCTTTAAAAAGAAACCGGAGAATATTGATGGTAAAAAAGAACAATTGATGATTCGTTATATGCAGGAGGTCTATGCTCTCATTCGAGAAAAATCAGGAGCATTATTCAGCACAGACAATCACCTGCTTTATATTGCTACGCCATCTGGATGGGATGAAAGAGCAAAAAATTTATATGGACAAATGGCTGCAAAAGCCGGTTTACCTATCGCTGGTATCACCTCGGAATCTCGTGCAGCTTTTATAAAGGCGCAGTTAGATACAACCTCAGGACTTCCTCAATATGTATCACAAGGAGCTATCGTTTTTGATATGGGATCTAGTACATTGGATTTCACATACTTACGATCCGGAGATGCTCCGGTTGACTTTGGGTATGATTGTGGAGCATCGCAAGTGGAGAAAATAATGTATACGGAGATTCGTGACAGAAATGAAGATATTGTTACTTTTGAAAAGCAGTATCCAAAGCTTGTTGCCAAATTGCTATATGAAACCAGGTGTGCTAAAGAAAAAATCTATTTTGATCCAAATATCCGTTATAAGAAAACTGTGAATTTTGAAGACTTTGTTGATGATGAGGACTTTGAAGATTCAAAAATGAAATTTGTTTTCCAGCCCGGAGAGTTAAATCAAATGCTGGAGGCAAATGGATATATTTCTGAGATTCGTCAAGCAATGCTTGATTTTAAAAATAATCATATCGGTGGAAATCCTATCAATGCTGTATTTTTGACGGGAGGAGCATCCCGGATGAATTTTATTCAAATGCTGATAGAAGATTGTTGGGGACTTCCGCAAGATTTAGTATACAGAGATCAAGATCCTTCATTGACTATTTCGAGAGGTGTAGCTGAATTGGCAAGAGGAGATATCCGGTCAGGAGGGATAGGCAACACAAAGCAAATGTTGAATGATATTGTTGCTGAATCAGACGTTTATACTCCATTTGTGAATTCATTATGCGATAAATTGTCTGAAGAAATTATTGCAACTGTAAGTGCTTGTGTGATAAACTTTAAAGATAATAACACAGATGTTTCAATCAATGATTTACAAACCTATATTGAAGTAAACATAAGCGAAGATCTTAATCAAGTGGGAGATTGGGCTATGGAATGCTATAAGGAGGCTTTTGAAACCCAAACAAAAGAAATTCGTGAACGGTTAGATAAAATTGTAAGTAACTATTCGCGACAAGGAGTTCATATGGAAAGTACTCATGTCTCCATATCTTCTTTGCCGAATATAGATATGAGTGTGATAGCAGAACAAATGCGTCAACTTAGTTCCAATTTTACAGATCGCGGGGTAATAAATGGGCTTGTTACAGGCATTGCCGGTGCAGCTGTTGGGGGGGCTATTGCGATGTTACTAGGAGGGCCGTTAGCGTGGTTAATAGGTGGAGGAGCCATTCTAGCCAATTGGTTCTTTGGTGAAGAAAAAACGGAAGAACAAAAACGGCAAGAAGCATTGGCTAAAGATTTGGATCACGATCAACGGCAACAAGTTTTTGACGAGTTTAGCAACAATTGGGATGATATCTGTAATAAGATACGAAATTCTGTTGATCTGTCCATTTGTTGTAATTATACATTGCAACAGACGATCCAATCTCAAAGTAAAGCAACTATTGAGGCTTATGTAAAAGAATGTATAGAGCAAACTCGTTTAATGGTAGAATAAGATGGAAAACACAAATGTGCCAATCATTCCGGAGAGTATGGCTAAAGTATTAGCAGCCACTTCTATATCCCAATCTTTATCTTTCTGTCTGGAACGAAAGTATTTGGAGAAGATCGATGATGCTAATCTCAATCCTTATTTTTCTTTGACAGAGGTTATATCAACAAGTAAGAATGATGTTTCGTGGTTGGAGATTACACAAGTTGGAAAACCTTTGGAAGAGAGTGTGGAGAATTGCTTCACGGCAATGCAGAAAATTCTTTACTCTTGCTTCATGCCTAAAGAGACGCAATTATTGTTTTTGATCACAGGAAGTGAAAAGCAGAATCGATTGTATTTGGGAGTTCGCCCAATGAGTACAAGTATTAAAAAGAATATCACCAAATACTTATCCGAATTCATGAAAGGGGTTTGGCCGGGATTACAATGCCATATCATAAAAGATGAGTCGGGGGATGAAGGACTACAGAGTTTTTCTTCGCTTATACGAAAAGATTCATTGGAGTATGTTTATGCTTTGACAGGAATACCTTCAATGGAGAGTCAATATAAATCAACTTATCCGGCAACGATAGACAAGTTGATGGCAGGAATGAATCAGAGGCATTATGCCTATTTGGTTGTGGCTGATCCTATTGAAACTAATGAAATCGATGCTATGCTCTTCCAATGCAGAGAAATGAACGGGCAAGCGGAGTCTATGAAATCATTTAATGTGACAGAAGGACGTTCGCAGGGAAGTTCCTGTTCCCATACCATAACAGATGGAACTTCGACTTCCGAAGGCACGTCTACGAGTAAAAAGGATTATTCCAAATTGGGAAAATTAGCTCTGCAGGGAACGGGTATTGCTTTAGCTGCATCTTTCTTTCCTGCTGCCCAATCTGTTTTGGAGGGAGCGACTGAAATTGGAGGGCAATTGGTGGCCGGTGCTGTTTCTATGATGGGGGTTGGAGCCGCAAGATCCTTGGTTGGCTCATTAACACCTAGTAAAACGATAAGTTCGACCACAGGAACTAATCACTCTGAATCCGACTCAACTTCTACCAACGAAGGGCAGTCTCAAAGTTTGAGTCGGAATATTGTTAATAAACACATAGAGTCGGTATCTGAGCATCTATTTTACCACAGTAAACGTTTGGAAACAGGTAAGGCGATTGGTATGTGGAAAGTCGGAACTTATTTGTTGGCAAGTAAAGAGTCGGATATAAAGGGTGGCGCTATGCAATTGCGTTCAATTCTCAGTGGACAGGAATCTATCTTCGAGCCGATTCGTATAACGGATATCAGCAATGTGATTGAAACGGAACAATCGATTGGGCGTTTCCAATCACCAATTGTCCGAGTGGATAGTACTTCTAACAACAAACCGTTTAATCACCCGTTAGGTGATCATTACAAAGAACTTAAAACTGTGCTTACCACCAAAGAATTATCTTATCTGATTAATTTCCCTCTTCGCTCAGTTCCCGGTATTAGCGTGATAGACAGTTCTCCGGAATTTAGCTTAAATATGCAGGAAAAGAAAGATGATAAAACGATCGGGATTGGAAAATTGCTTTATGGAGGTTCTCCTACCAATATGGATTATCATATTCCGGTAAGTTCATTATCTCGGCATACTTTATTATCCGGTATCAATGGTAGTGGAAAGACGAATACCGTACAAGCGGTTCTTAATGGCATCAAAGGCGAAATACCATTCTTGGTGATTGAGCCGGCAAAAACGGAATATGTAGATTGGGCATTGCAATATAATAAGGAGTATCCGGATCATCCGATTGATATCTATATTCCCGGTTGCAAGAAGTATAAAACAGGCTTTGTTCCAAAACAATTAAAACTGAATCCGTTTGAGTTGGTTTGGTTGAATGAAGAGCAGGAACCGAACGTATTGACACATATTGATCGACTGAAATCAACATTTGCTGCTGCATTTCCGATGTATGATATACTTCCGGTTTTAATGGAAGATTTGATTTATACCGTATATCAGAACCAATCGACAGACTGGTTAGGAGAAGAACCCAAATACGGAGTCACTTTGCCTCCTACATTGAATAGCATGAGTATTAGTGTGGATAAAGTAATATCCAAACGGCAATATGAAGAACGTATCGAACGGAATATGAAAGCATGTCTCAATACTCGTCTCGATAGCCTGAAGCGGGGTTGGAAAGGGGAGATGTTGAATACGGTTCATTCTACACCATGGAAGGATTTATTCAAGAAACCTTGTATCATCAATTTGTCGTATGTGGGTGATGATGTGGATAAGTCTTTCTTTATGGCTTTGATCTTACAATTCTTATATGAGTATTGTGCGGCTTTAGCCGAGACGGGTCATGTTGATTTCAATGAGAATGGCTGTAAGCATCTTACCGTTATAGAAGAGGCACATCGTGTAATGGCTAAATGTGATAATCAGGAATTACCTCAGTATAAATCGGCTATGATGTTCAGTAATATGCTTTCAGAGATTCGGGCATACGGTGAAGGAATGTTCTTGGTGGATCAAGTCCCCACAAAGCTTATTCCGGATGCGATTAAAAATACAAACTTAAAGATTACGCATCGATTGGTTGCCGAGGATGATTGTAAGGCTATTGGCGAATCTATGGGATTGAGTGAAGAACAGCGTAAAGTCATTGCTAAGTTGATGACCGGGAAGTGCATTGTCTCAAGTTCGTTGTCAACGGATACATATTGGGTACAGGTAGATAAAGTAAAATAAGAGAAATATGTCTAATTTAGAAAATATAGAACAAGGAACTTCTTCTTCAATAGATTCTTGGAGTTTTGGGGATGTCAAGGACTACATGGATGCAGGCAGGTACGTTTGCGGAAAATTTACAATGCCTGAGCTTGAATATGTAGGAGAGATTCTTCCATTAGGAAATACGGATTTGATAGTAGCTCGAATAGATGAATTGAATGGGAGGAAACCTCCTAAGGCTATTGACTCGGATCGAGCTGTAGCGGAATTACTTGAACCTATAAAGGATAAAATAAATCCACTTTATCTGGAAGCTCCATCTGATAATGTTCAAGTAGAAGTGATTTCCGATGTCATGACTCGAGTGGAGGGATTGGAGTATGATAAATGGAAAGGTCTCTCTTTTGATAAGCAGATGGAAGTATTGCAACTATTGGAAAATGAAGTTGCAAAGATTGTTCATCGACCAGCATGTGTTGTCGTATCTCAAAGTTTGGGAGAAGGACATTTGGGTTTTTATGAACAAGGGTCGAACTGCATAACAATTAATGAGGATTATATAAAATCAACAGACTGTTATGAGGCAGTGCTGGATACGTTGATTCATGAAGGACGTCATGCTTATCAGGATTATAATTTAAATGTACGAGAAACACATCCTCGTCATGGAGATATATCTAATTGGAATTTAAATGAACTTCACGGTTATCAAGACGTTGAACATTGCGGATTTAAAGCTTATCAATTGCAACCGGTTGAATCCGATGCACGTGCCTTTGCAGAAGATGTATTGAAACAATATCAAGAAAAAATAGCCTAATGGAAAAGATCAAGGATATATTAAAAATGAGAGGCTATCCGGAAAAGCAAGCTTTTTCGGTAGCAAATGATTTGCAAGAGATAGACAGTGCATTGCAAGATGCTCTTCAACGTTGGTTGGTAATAGAAGAAGAGATGGACTTTCAAATAGAAGGCTTCAAGCTGTCTGAATTAAAACAAAAGTTTGATATGACTTATCCTGCTGCATTGTTGACAATGGATTGGCTTATCAAAGAACCGGAGTTGGCAACTAAAAGTATTAATCGAGGAATTAAATAAAATAGAATTATGGCAACTTTTTTATTGACACCCAAGTGTAACATACCACTTAGTCATGGAATGAAAATAGAAAAAGGTACACTTCCTTTTATTGTTGAAATACCAACAAATCATCTACCTTTTGATTCAATCGATTCAAAAAATAGAATCAAGAATTGTTTGTTGGCCAGAGGTATCGATATTTCCGGTCATGAGAGCATATTAAGTGGTGCTTATTTTGATTTTAAGAAGATGTAATGCTAGGTATTGACCTGTGTTACAGGTTATGGTAATGGCTTCCAACCTTCTTCAAAAGTAAAGATAGCCAATATTTTGCGATCTCTATTGTTTTCCGTAACTTTGTGGTAAAAGAAATAGGATTATGGAAATGCAACGACGACTTTATCCGATAGGTATACAAACTTTCTCCGAGATCAGAGAAAAGGACTATTTGTATATTGATAAAACGGAATATGTTTACCGCATGACACATGCTGATTCTAAATATGTATTTCTGAGCCGTCCACGCCGTTTCGGTAAATCGTTGCTTGCCTCAACGCTCCATGCCTATTTCGAGGGACGCAAGGATTTGTTTACTGGGTTGGCTATGGAGGAACTGGAGAAAGAATGGGTAGCTTATCCGGTACTCCATTTTGATGTCAGCATGGCGAAGCATGTGGATGAAGTCCGTTTGAATCGTATGTTGGATTTCCTCTTGTCGGGATATGAGGATCGTTATGATTGCCATATAGGGGAGAAGGATGTCAATATCCGGTTGGCGAATTTGATACAATGTGCTTACAAGCGGACAGGACGGCAAGTGGTGGTGCTGATCGATGAATATGATGCGCCGCTTCTCGACGTGATGCACGAAGAGGAAAACTTGCCTGTGTTACGAAACGTGATGCGTAATTTCTACAGTCCGCTGAAGGCTTGCGATCCTTATCTGCGTTATGTCTTCCTGACCGGTATTACGAAGTTTTCCCAATTAAGTATATTCAGTGAACTGAACAATATAAAGAATATCAGCATGGACGGTTCATATTCCGCTATTTGCGGTATCACGCAAGAGGAGATGTTGACGCAAATGAATCATGATTTGGAATTGCTTGCGAAGAAGATGCAAATTACCTGTCCGGAACTTGTTGCACGTTTGAGGGATAATTATGACGGTTATCATTTTACTTACCCATCGCCCGACATCTATAATCCTTTCAGCTTGCTGAATGCTTTTGCGGACGGTAAAATCGGTTCTTATTGGTTCGGCAGTGGTACACCAACCTATTTGATCGAGATGCTGAACAAATACCATGTAAAGCCTCAGCAGATCGGAGGTCGGATAGTTATCTCCGAATCGTTCGATGCACCGACAGAGCGGATGACGGATATCACCCCGCTGCTCTATCAAAGCGGTTATATCACGATAAAAGATTATTCCGAACTGACGGAACTTTATACGCTCGACATTCCCAATAAAGAGGTTCGTATGGGGTTGATGAAAAGTTTGCTGCCCGGTTATCTCCACCAACATACCACCGATGGCCTTACGACGGTTGCGCTTCTTTTTGAGGCGATAGCTGGGGAGCGGATGGACGATGCCCTTCGTTTATTGCAGACTTTCCTTTCCACGATCCCTAAATGCGATAATACCGATTACGAGGGGCATTACCAGTCTTTGCTATATACCATATTCAGTTTGCTTGGCATGTATGTGGATGTTGAAGTTCGTACCCCCCGTGGTCGTGTGGATATGGTGATGCGGACGAAAACGACGCTTTATGTCGTGGAGTTAAAGCTCGATAAGACAGCAGATGCAGCCATGAACCAGATCAATTTGCGGGATTATCCCGAACGCTTCGCCTTGTGCGGGCTACCGGTCGTGAAAGTCGCCATCGGTTTTGACCGGGAACGGCATACCATCAGCGATTGGCAGATAAGAACCTGATCAATCTTGCTACCAATACCAAAATCGGTGACGATCAGTCCGATATAAACAACTATGCCATCAACCAACAGAATGGTGTTGGAAAATTTGATATTGTATTCAACAAGTAAAATAAAGATTTTATACAAATCTAGTAAAAATGTACTATATTTGCGCTATGCATTGTTCCGAGCCTGTATCCGCGGGTAAGGATTAAAAGGGAACCGGGTGTGAATCCCGGACAGTCCCGCTGCTGTGAGCTTCATAACGTATCAGGCATACTTTTGC
>Ga0129317_1001989_pt1 | contig 12886 bp, 9 predicted proteins | sample Cm1ome_FD_94430 | JGI IMG/M metagenome (GOLD analysis project Ga0129317, IMG submission 94430) | Eastern black-and-white colobus group fecal microbial communities from Wisconsin, USA - Cm1105 metagenome | ecosystem: Host-associated > Mammals > Digestive system > Large intestine > Fecal | place...
ATCAAGAACGGGAAACTGAAAGAGCGTATCCGGAAGATTGTAGCCACTGCCATGCAGACCGCCCGCAGCCGCAAGGAACTGGAACAGCAGCTAAAACGGCAAGGCGTTGACGTGGTATTCCGTCAGAACGACAGCGGGCGCATCTATGGCGTTACGTTCATCGACCATGACAGCCGGGTGGTGCTGAACGGTTCACGCTTGGACAAGGAGTATTCGGCGAACGTGTTCAACGAACGTTTTTCGGGCGAAACCGGAAATATACACCAGCCCGAAGTGGCAGCACCACAGCAAGACCAGCCCACGCATCAGGAACAGCCGGGCTTCACGCCGAAAGCCGACATCGTTCCGGGCGTGGCTTCCGTGCTGGGTGCTTTCGGCGGTTTGCTGGGCGGCGGTGCATCAGGCGGTGACGAGCCGCAAGACATCGCCCGCCAAAAGAGAAAGAAGAAGAAAAAGAAGCGCACGAGGCGCATTGACTAACTTAAAAAAACATTACAATCATGCAACAAGAGGATGATTTGAGAGGGCTTGCACGGGTCATGGACTTTATGCGGGCTGTCAGTATTCTATTCGTGGGAATAAACGTGTACTGGTTCTGTTACTCCACCCTGAAAGAGTGGGGAGTGACCTTTGGAGTGATAGACAAGATACTGTGGAATTTCCAGCGCACCACCGGGCTGTTCTCGTCCGTCCTTTGGACGAAACTTTTTGCGGTGGTGTTCCTCGCCCTGTCGTGCATCGGCACTAAGGGCGTGAAAGAGGAAAAGATAACGTGGGCGAAGATACATTGCAGCCTTGCGGCGGGTGTCGTGTTGTTTTTCCTGAACTGGTGGCTGCTGGAACTTCCGCTGCCACACACGGTGGATGCCGTGTTTTATATCGCCACGTTGTCGGTGGGCTATATCTGTATGCTCATGGCAGGTACATGGATGTCCCGGTTGTTGAAAAACAACCTCATGGATGATGTCTTTAATACCGAGAACGAAAGTTTCCAGCAGGAAACAAGGCTTATTGAGAACGAGTATTCGGTAAATCTGCCTACCCGGTTCTACTATAAGAAGAAGTGGAACAACGGCTATATTAACGTTGTAAACGTTTTTCGTGCGAGCATCGTGTTAGGAACGCCGGGCAGCGGGAAATCATACGCAGTAGTAAATAATTACATAAAACAGCAAATCGAGAAAGGTTTTGCGCTCTACCTGTATGATTATAAGTTCCCCGACCTTTCGGAAATCGCTTACAATCATTTACTTAACCACTTGGACGGCTACAAGGTCAAGCCTAAGTTTTACGTTATCAATTTTGACGACCCCCGCAAGAGCCACCGATGCAACCCGATAAACGCCAGCTTCATGTCGGACATTGCGGATGCCTACGAAGCGAGCTACACGATAATGCTTAACCTCAATCGAAGCTGGATAAGCAAACAGGGCGATTTTTTCGTGGAAAGCCCGATTATTCTTTTGGCGGCTATAATTTGGTATCTCCGTATCTATCAAGGCGGTAAGTATTGTACGTTCCCCCATGCCATTGAACTGCTAAATAAGAAATACGCTGATGTATTTACTATTTTGCGCAGTTATCCTGAACTGGAAAACTACCTTTCCCCGTTTGTAGATGCTTGGGAATCAGACGCTCAAGAGCAGTTGCAGGGTCAAATAGCAAGTGCGAAAATCCCGCTTTCAAGGATGATTTCACCCGCCCTTTACTGGGTAATGACGGGTGATGATTTCTCGCTGGACATTAATAACCCGAAAGAGCCTAAAATCTTGGTTGTCGGCAACAATCCCGACCGTCAGAATATCTATTCGGCGGCACTGGGATTATATAACAGTAGAATAGTGAAGCTGATAAACAAGAAAGGTCAGCTTAAAAGTTCGGTGATAATAGATGAATTACCGACCATATATTTTCGTGGGCTTGACAATTTGATTGCCACCGCCCGAAGCAACAAGGTTGCTGTTTTGCTGGGCTTTCAGGATTACAGCCAGCTTACCCGTGACTACGGGGACAAGGAAAGCCGTGTAATCCAAAATACTGTGGGTAACGTGTTTAGCGGTCAGGTAGTCGGTGAAACAGCGAAAATCCTTTCCGAGCGTTTCGGAAAGGTGTTGCAGAAACGGCAGAGCATGACAATCAACCAGCGGGAGAAATCCACCTCGATAAGCACCCAAATGGACAGCCTGATACCTGCCAGCAAAATATCCAACCTCACGCAAGGCATGTTCGTGGGTGCTGTGGCAGACAACTTCGATGAACGGATAGAGCAGAAGATTTTCCACTGTGAAATCGTGGTGGACAATGAAAAGGTGAAACGGGAAACCGCCCGTTACGTGAAGTTGCCGCAGATAATCGACTTCACCGACAAGGACGGCAACGACCGGATGCAGGAGGAGATACAAGCCAACTATGACCGCATCCGTCAGGAAGTCCGGCAGATTGTCGAGGACGAGATAACCCGGATTAAGAACGACCCGGAGCTACGTTATCTGATTAAAGATGAATAAGTAACTAAAATTATATCATAATGAATTAAAATAGATGAACAATTCCTATCTTTGCAAATAATATCAATAATTTGACCTATGAGAATAATAAATAGAATTAAAATAGTGCTTGTTGAGCAAAATAGAACTGGAAAATGGCTTGCTGAACAATTGAATAAAAATGAGGCTACGGTTTCTCGGTGGTGTACGAATGAATCACAGCCATCTCTTGATACTTTAATAAAAATATCAGAGGTATTAAATGTCGATGTAAGAGATTTGCTGATGCCAACAAAAATAATCTAACAGTATGAAAATATTTAAGATACAGGTTGAGAACTTTAGGCTACTGAAAAATTTTTCTCTTGATTTAGAAGATGAACTTTCATTAGTAATAGGTAAAAATAATACTGGTAAAACCTCAATATTGTCTGTCTTAGACAAATTCTTAAATCAATCAGAAAAGACTAAATTCCATTTTGATGACTTTAATATTGATTTTAAGAAAGAACTCAATGATATGATAATGAATGAAAAAACTATTATTGAGGGCGCATATGTAGAGAAGGGTATTAAACTGAAGCTATTTATTCAATATACAGAAAATTGTAATTTAGAAAATGTTAGCCGGATTATGATGGATTTGGACCCGGATAATAATTTTATTGTTTTAGGATTTGAATATGTATTGTCATTTGATAAATATATTCAAATTTGGAAAGATTGGCGTGAATTTATTACTCATGAACTCGAAAAACAAGTTGAAAATCAACTTTATAAACCCAAAAGTATATATGATTTTCTGTGCCAAAAACATTCTGATTATTTTAGAATGTATCGGAAAACCATTGAAATTAATAAAGAAACATTAATGGTTAATGAAGCTAATTTTATTGATTTAGACAAGGAAATGATTAGCATAAAGGATATTGTTAGTTTTAAATATATTAGTGCCCGAAGGGAGGTTGCAAATAAGGAGGTAGATAAGACCTTGTCAATGCAAACTTCAAAAATATATGAGAAAACAGAAACAAACCCTATACAGAATAAGGCTGTTGAAGATTTTAAAGATAAACTAAGTGAAACAGATAATCAATTAAGTAGTATATATATAGATTTATTTAAAGATATAATTAAGAAAGTTGGTGATTTTGGCGGTGTTAAACCCAATGAATCAGAAATAGAAATTATCTCAAATTTGCAACATAGGGAATTATTAAAAGGAAATACGACTGTTGTTTACAAACATGATGAGAATAATAAACTACCGGAACATTATAATGGATTAGGTTATATGAACCTAATATGTATGATTTTCGAGATAGAAATACTTATTCAAGAATTTAAGCGCGAAAAAGAGAAAAAGCCAGCTGATATAAATTTGTTGTTTATAGAAGAACCGGAAGCACATACGCATCCTCAAATGCAATATGTATTTATTAAGAATATTAAAAGGTTACTAAAGGATGGTATTCAAAGGGCAGATGGTGAAATACGAAGTTTACAATATATAATAAGCACCCATTCTTCACATATTGTTGCGGATAGTGATTTTGACGATATTAAATATCTTAAAAAGGAAGGTGATAATAATGTCATTGCAAAAAATCTGAAAGATTTGAAGAAAGAGTATGATAAAAAAACACCCCAATATCAATTCCTTACCCAATATCTTACTATTAGTCGAGCTGAAATCTTTTTTGCAGAAAAGGCTGTATTGATTGAGGGTGATACTGAAAGGATGTTAATTCCAACAATGATGAAGAAAATAGATATTGAGGAAGCTGCAGTACATAAGGCAAAAAGTACAGAAGATGATTATTTGCCTTTATTATCTCAAAATATCTCTATTGTTGAAGTCGGGGCTTATTCACAGATATTTGATAAGTTCATAGAGTTCTTAGGAATAAAAACGCTTATTATAACTGACCTTGATGCAATAGGGGCTGACAATAAAAAGTGTGAAGTAGCTAATGCTGTAGCATACTCAAATGAAGCCTTATCGTATTATTTCAGTAATCCCACATTAGCAGATTTGAAAACTTTTTCGCTTCAAGATAAGTTATTTAATAATATAGGTGGATGTTGGAAAAATCAATCTAATGGTAGATTATGTGTTGTTTATCAAACTAATGAAGCTGATTATAATGCTCGTAGTTTTGAGGACGCATTTATTCATCTTAATAGAAACTTTGTAAAAAACAATAAAGCTGATTTTAGAGGATTGCAAAATAAGGATTATTTTGACAATCCTAATAAGAACGCATATATTTTAGCTCAAGAATGTATTAAAAAGAAAACTCATTTTGCTTTGGATATTTTATACCATAGTGATGAAATGTTAAGTAATTGGCAAATTCCAGCATATATTAAGGAGGGATTATTATGGTTGAAACAAGATTAGGAGTAGAGCAAGTAAAAGATGAGTTCCAACAAATAATGGAGCATATTGCTAATGGTGACAACTTTTTACTAAGTGGTGGAGCTGGTAGTGGTAAAACATATTCTTTAGTTCAAGTAATCAAGAAGGTTATTGAAGATAATCCAACCTCGAAAATAGCCTGTATGACATATACAAATGCGGCAGTTAAAGAGATAGAAGAACGTGTTAATCATAAGAATTTGAATGTTTCCACTATTCATGATTTTTTGTGGGATAATATCAAGCATTTTCAAAAGGAATTAAAAATAGCAATTATTACTTTGTCCAATGATGAGAATGTAAATAAGATAAAAATAGATGGATTAAATAAGGTATCAAATGATTATTTTGACAATGGAGAGGAAGCTGTTAAAATACAATACAAAGAATATTTAAGGTTAAAAGATGGAATTATATCACATGATGAATTACTTGTGATAGCTGATTATATGTTTGCTAAATATTCTAAACTTTGTGATGTCGTAAAAGATAGGTATAAATTTATTTTTATAGATGAATATCAAGATACTCATAAAGAAGTTATCAGAATTTTGTTAGAGCATTTCCCGAAGAGCAAAAAACATACGATAATAGGCTTTTTTGGAGATACAATGCAGTCTATTTATGATGACGGTATTGGAAATATTAATGAATATAAAGGGGATGAAAAAGGGAAAGTGAGAGAAGTCAAGAAAACTCAAAACAGAAGAAATCCTCAAAAAGTAATAGCATTAGCGAATAGGTTGAGAACGGATGGAATAGTGCAAGTACCTTCAAATGATATTTCAGCCCCTAATATGATTGACGGAAAAGTAAAAGAAGGTGAAATTATATTTATTCATTCAACAAATGAAGACATTTCGCGAGTAGAACAATTCTTAACCGAAAAATACAGCTGGAATTTTTCTGATACAAAAAGAACAAAAGAACTGAATCTTACCCATAATTTAATTGCTGACAAAGCGGGTTTTAGAACATTGATGGATATTTACGATAAAGACCCTATTATGGGATTAAAAAAGGATATTTTACAGAAGATTAAAGATAACGAAAAACAAGGGAAACCAGAAATACATATCGATGATAGCGATACGTTTGATATTGTTGTAGACAAATTTCAGTTAAAAAATAGACAGCGGCAATTGAAAAAAGATATATTGTTATCTAACCCTCATAATGTTGAGCTATATAATCAATTGAAAAATAGACCTTTTTCTGAAGTACGGAGAATGTATTTTGATAAAGACCAATTGATAGATGATAAAAAACAAGATGATGATGACGAAAATAAGAAAGGTTCTAAAAGAGATAATCTAATAAGGCATCTATTTAAAATTCAAACGAACATATCTCTATATGTCAATAAACAATATAATGATTTTTTAAGGGTTACGGATTATAACCAAATACATACAATTAAAGATAAAAGAGAATTAAAACAAAATATAGAAAGTCTGATTGAGGTAGGAGATAAAACGATTGAATATGTGATAAATGATGCTCATAGAAAAGGGATTTGCCTGATTGATGAAAAATTAGAAAATTTTTTGATAGAAAAGGAATACATATATAATCAAGTGAAAAACGTCAAATATGCTGAATTCCAAAAGTTGTATGCTTATTTGGAGGGACAAACACCTTTTTCAACTCAGCATAAGACTAAAGGTGCTGAATTTGATAATGTGCTTGTTATATTAGATAATGGAAAATGGAATGATTATAATTTTGAATATTTATTTATGAACCAAACGGAAAAACAGAGAGTTTTAGAACGAACACAAAAAATATTTTATGTATGTTGTACTCGTGCTAAAGAAAATCTTGCTGTTTTTTATCATAATCCTACATCTGTTGTTTTAGCAAAGGCGAAAGAATGGTTTGGAGAAAATAATGTTATATCAATATAAAATGAATTTTTATGAACGAAAGTCAAAATATAGAGTGGAAAGAAAGCTGGCGTGACGAATATCTGAAATGGATATGCGGCTTTGCCAACGCCACAGGCGGCAGGATATATATAGGTATGAATGACAACGGCAAAGTAGTCGGCGTTGCCGATGCCGACAAACTGCTGGAAGACATACCGAACAAAGTGCGTGACGTGCTGGGTATCATTGTGGACGTGAACCTGCTGGAAGAAAACGGGCTGAAATATATCGAAATTGACGTGCCGCCTTATTCCAATCCTATCAATTACAAAGGTCAGTACCACTATCGCAGCGGCAGCACGAAACAGGAGTTGAAAGGTGCGGCGTTGAACCGCTTTATCCTGCAACGCACTGGCAGGCATTGGGACGAGTTTCCCATAGAGTGGGCAGGCATAGAGGAACTTTCCACCAGCGCATTGAGCCGTTTCCGCAAGGAAGCGGCGAGAAGCGGGCGTGTGGACGAAGATGTGTTGAAAGATACTACCGAAAACCTGTTGCACGATTTGCGGCTGATTGACACCCAAACCAACCGCCCGACCCGTGCCGCCTTGCTGTTGTTTCACCCCGACCCGGAACGGTTTGTAACCGGGGCGTATATCAAGATAGGTTTCTTCCGGGATGATAAGGGTAACTTGGAGTTTCAGGACGAGGTTCACGGCTCTTTAATGGAGCAGGTGGATAAGGCAATGGATTTGATAAAGACCAAATACCTGATTTATCACATTTCATACGAGGGCATTTCCCGGCGTGAAACACCGCAGTTCCCGGTGGAAGCTGTCAGGGAGTCACTGATGAATTGTGTGGCACATAAAGACTATGCCAGTGCCGTACCCATTCAGATTAGCGTGTTCCCCGACCATATCACCTTTTGGAACGCCGGGCAGTTGCCGGAAAGCTGGACAACCGAAAAGCTTTTTGAAAGCCACCCGTCCTCTCCCTATAATCCGCTAATCGCCAACGCCTTTTTCAGAAGCGGGGATATTGAAAGTTGGGGACGTGGCTACAAGCGTATCTTGGAAGCTGTCAGCGCATACAAGTTGTTGCCGCCCAAACTTGAAATGTTAAGCGGTCTGATGATTACCTATTATACCAATATACGTTCGCAGCTATTGGCACAGCGGGTGGATGAAAGGTATATACCCATTATTGAGTATGCCGCCCAAAATGGAAGCGTTACCAATTCGGACGTTCAAAAAATATTGAACACCAACCGGACTACCGCATATCGTTTGTTACAACAAATGGAAGCGTGGCTGGAAATGCAGGGCGTTACTGGTAAAAGCACTTATTACACAATCAAAGGCTTGCCAAACGCTTCACAAACGCTCCAAAAATAAGCTGTATTTCAGTATTAATTTTGATATATAGCTCATTATTAGCCTATTGATAAAATAGCAAACGTTTCATAAACGCTTCACAAATGGCTCATCCAAAGAGAGTGATTAACTTCGCTCTCTTTTTTTTCGCCCTTTTCAATTTTGCGAATATTGCTCGCAGTAATTACCCCACCCGGACAATTTCAGACAACGCAGGACAAATTCGGACAGCCGTTACCGCCCGTCCAAATATAGCATATTTAGTCGCTACCTTTGAGCGGGACTATTCCCGTAACCACTAAAATTCCAATTATTTATGGCAAACAGAATGACCCCGCCCGCAGAGGGGCTGGAAAAAGACGTGCTGCTGGTCTTGGATAAACAGCAGGGCAAGGTGAGTGCCGTTAAGGGTATCGACAAGGAGGGCAATTTGCAGACCGTGTCGCCGACACATGGCGGCGAGTTCATGCAGGTGGACAAGAACAGCGATGTGTTCAGCAACTTCATTTCCAATTTCTTCCGCAAGTTCCAGGACACTTCCGGGCTGGAACTGTTCAGCGTCAAGGCTTCCCAAGCGGAGCAGGACGCAAAGGCAATCGAGGATAACCACCGCAACCCAACACCGGAGGGCGGCAAGCGGGCTGAAATGCTTCGAGTTCCGAAGCCCGACTTCCACGAGTTCAAGCAGGGTTATCGCTTCGACCCGTCAAAAATCGACTGGGAGAACCTGAAAAAAGTCGGCATCACCGCCGACGCCCTGAAAAACACGAGGGACTTTGACCGGGTGATGCGTGGCTACAAGTCCCGCAACACCTACACCATATCGGGGACGGTGGGCGGCTTTTACCTCAAACCTACCGATGTCAAGCTCTCTTTCTATCAGGCTAAGGACGGCACGATAGTACCCAAGCTGCACGGCGTGCAGCAGGACGAGAAACTGTTGCAACGCCCGTTCCATGAACACGGGTTCACCAAGCAGGAACAGGGCAACTTGCAAGGCACTGGCAACTTGGGCGGCATCGCCCGAATCAAAGACCCTAAAAACGGTGAACAAATCCCCGTGTTCGTCAGCCGGGACAGGTACACGCACGAACTGGAGTATATGCGGGCTGACAAGTGGAAATGCCCCGATACCATTTGTGGCGTGAAAGTCAGTTCGGAACAGAAAACCGCCTTTGAAGCCGGACAAGCGGTGAAAATGGAGAACCTACAATTCAGGGATGGCACACGGCGCAGTGCCTATTTGCAGGTCAGCGCAGTGGAGCGTGGCTTGGAGTTCCTGCCGAGGTCTGCCGTCCAGTTCTTGCAGCAGGGACAGCAGCCCGCAGAGCGGCAGGTAGCCGGGATAAAGGACGGCAAGGGCGTTGAGTTCAACGGTCATGTACAGCCCGGTGTACAGGGCAAATCCCCCGACAAGGTGCAGCCAAAAGACGTTACCCCCGCCGCCGAGAGCCGGACGCAGGTAGCGGTCAATTCCGGGGGCAAGACCAACGAAGCCACCAAGCAGGGCAAAGAGCCGCTGAAACAGGGTCAGGACAAGCCCACCGCCAAGCAGAAAGAGAAGCAGGAGAAAGCGCAGGACAAGAGCCTGAAAGCGGACAAGCCCAAGAAGTCCAGAGGAATGAAAATGTAGTACCCACCTTAAAAAGTAAAGAATTATGATTGCATTGATAGCAGAGAAGCCCAGCGTGGCAAAAGACATCGCCCGCATCATCGGTGCGACCCAGCGTAATGACGGTTATCTTTCCGGCAACGGGTATATGGTAACATGGGCGTTCGGCCACTTAATCCAGCTTGCCATGCCGGAAGCCTACGGCGTGGCGAACTTCCGCAGGGAGAGCCTGCCCATACTGCCGCCTGATTTCCAGCTAATCCCCCGTCAGGTGAAAGCCGAGAAAGGCTACAAGGCAGACCCCGGCGTGCTGAAACAGTTGAAAGTGATAAAGGAAGTGTTCGACCAATGCGACAAGATTATTGTCGCCACCGATGCCGGGCGTGAGGGTGAGTTAATCTTCCGTTATATCTTCCATTACCTGAACTGCCGAAAGCCTTTCGTGCGCCTGTGGATAAGCAGCCTTACCGACAAGGCAATCCGGGAGGGGCTGGAAAACCTGCAACCGGGAGAGCGTTACGATAACCTTTACCTCTCTGCCAAATCCCGCAGCGAAGCGGACTGGCTGATAGGGATAAACGCCACCCAAGCGTTGAGCGTAGCCGCCGGGCAGGGCGTGTTCTCGCTGGGGAGGGTACAGACACCCACCTTAGTGATGATATGCAGCCGCTATTTGGAGAACAAGCATTTCGTACCCACCAAGTTTTGGCAACTCAAAGCCCATATCGCCAGCGGGGGAATAGTTTTCACCGTCCAATCTACCGCCAAGTGGGAGCAACAGCCCGAAGCCATAGCCGCCCTGCAACGGGTTAAGGATGCAGGGCAGCTTTCCGTGAAATCCGTTGAGAGGAAAGAAGCCAGCCAAGAACCGCCGCTTTTGTACGACCTTACCACGCTGCAAAAGGAAGCGAACACGAAGCTGAACTTTTCGGCTGACAAGACGCTTTCCATAGCGCAAAGCCTGTATGAAAAGAAAGTGATGTCCTATCCCCGAACCGGAAGCCGCTATATATCGGAGGACGTTTTCGATGAAATGCCGGAGCGTGTCGCTCTGTTAGGGCAATACCCCCGCTTTGCCGGGTATGCCGCCGGGCTGGGCGGTGCAGCACTGAACCGCCGCAGCGTAAACGATAGCAAAGTAACCGACCACCACGCTTTAATCATTACCGAGAACCTGCCCGGTGAATTAACCAAAGACGAGCGGGCAGTTTACGAGCTGGTAGCCGGGCGTATGCTGGAAGCCTTTTCGGGCAAATGCGTGAAAGACGTTACCACCGCCATATTGTCGGCTGGAGATACCGACTTCACGGTGAAAGGGTCTGTGATGAAAGTAACCGGGTGGCGTGCCGTGTTCATCGAGCAGGACACCGAAGATGAAGATAACGCCACCTTGCCGCCACTCCGAGATGGCGAAAGCCTGCCGATTTCCAACGTGGAGCTGTTGGAGAAGCAGACCAAGCCGAAACCGCTGCACACGGAAAGCAGCCTGCTTGCGGCAATGGAGAACGCCGGAAAGGAACTGGAAGATGCCGAACTGAAAGCCAGCCTGAAAGATGCCGGGATAGGCACACCCGCCACCCGTGCGGCGATTATCGAAACGCTGTTCGCCCGCCAGTACATCGTGCGTGAGAAGAAGAACCTTGTACCCACCGACAAGGGGCTTGCCGTTTACAGGATTGTCAGGGACAAGAAGATTGCCGATGTCGAAATGACGGGCATGTGGGAAACCGCCCTTGCCAAGATAGAAGCGGGCAGCATGGATGCCGACATGTTCCGAAAGGGCATTGAGGTGTACGCCGCTCAAATCACGGCGGAATTGCTATCGGTGCAGTTATCTATCGCCAATGGCGAAACTTGTTCCTGCCCCAAATGCAATAACGGGCGCATCCTGTTCTACCCGAAAGTGGCGAAGTGTTCCAACGTGGACTGCACGCTTACCATATTCCGCAACAAGTGCGACAAGCAGCTTTCCGACAAGCAGATTGTCGAGCTGGCGACGAAACGCAAGACAGGGCTAATCAAGGGCTTCAAGGGCAAGAACGGCAAGGCTTTCGATGCTTCGCTTGTGCTGGACGAACAGTTCAATATCGGTTTTTCATTTCCCGAAAAGAAAGCGAAACCGAAGAAATAGCCTATCTTTGCCACTGAAATTTCATTGTGATAGGTTTTACAACTTATAATAATTGAAATTTTAGTGGTTGCGCCCGGCGGGAACCGGGCGCATTTTTTATACGCTCCCGCCAAACAGGTAGGTCGAACAGACCACCCCGTTATCCAGCACCCTGCTTTCCGAGAGTTTCCAATGTGAGCCGAATGTTTCCCCGATAAAGCCGATGCCTTTGCCCGCCATGACTGGGACGGTGTAGATAGTCAGGCTGTCCAGCAATCCGGCTTTAATCAATGAAGTAAGCAGCTTGCCGCCGCCAACTACCAATATGTCGGTTTTCTGTTTCAGTTCATAGACCCTTTGCAGCGGTTCTTCGGTCAGGAACTCCACGCCGCAGTCCGGCGTCACGTTGGTGTCGTAGTGTGACACCACAAAAGACCGCTTGCTTTTGTGCGGCCACCCGCCCCAGTGTTCAAAGATGTAGTTATAGGTGTTCGCCCCCATAAGCAGGCAATCCGCATCCAAATAGTATTTGCCGATGATAGCTTTTACTTTATCAGGCAACCAGTCCAGTTCATAGTCCGGCGTGGCGGTATGCCCGTCCAGCGATACGGCGATGTGCGCTTTGATTTGTTCCATATTGTCAGGTATTAAAGTGATATAAATCCCTACTGTCTTGGCACGTTAGCCGCCACCCCAAAAAGAAAGCGTGGCATGACGCTGTTTCAAAGTAGAGGTACTGGCATACCCAAATGTGGAAACAGTGCAGCCACGCTATGACAAACGCATAGCATATCCTGCGCTGAATATCCCCACATTTTGAAAAGTGCCAGTTTTCTACTTTGGGACGTTCGGCGAACGTATATGTTATATATAAAGGCAATATTCCGGCAACCGCCGTCCAACTGCCGTTACTTTTTTCGTGTAACTTCTGCAAAGTTAAGCAAATACCCTGAATTTTCACGTGCAAACAGAAAAAATCCTGCCGTGTTTCACAACAGGGCAGGACACAAGC
>Ga0129317_1001994_pt1 | contig 12867 bp, 10 predicted proteins | sample Cm1ome_FD_94430 | JGI IMG/M metagenome (GOLD analysis project Ga0129317, IMG submission 94430) | Eastern black-and-white colobus group fecal microbial communities from Wisconsin, USA - Cm1105 metagenome | ecosystem: Host-associated > Mammals > Digestive system > Large intestine > Fecal | place...
AGCACTCCGCCGATAAGTGTTACGATTGCTGTTATGTACCAGCTTGTGGTGTCAAAAGATTCCTGCGCTCCATTTACAATAATTGTAACGTCGTCGTCTTTCGCATCGGGATTAAAGGATTCCGTCTGATTTTCGTTTGATTTTACGCCATCGCTGTCATCACTATATGCCGTAACACCATCACCGATTATGTCCATGTAATGCTTACCAGAATATCCGATAAGGCAGTTCATCAGCACGCATGTGCCGCAGATAAGAAGCGCAGTCATAAGCGTGATGCGCCACTGCAAAGATAATTTCTTCATTATTTCCTGTCCTCCATTACATAGCCCTCACCAACTCTGTTGTGAATCGGATCGTGCCCGAGTGCCGTGCGAAGCTTTTTACGAAGTGCAGAAATATGCACTCTTATAGAATTGCTGAAATTATCAGCGGTGCTTTCCCATACGTGTTCAATTAGCTCTTCCTGGCTAACAGGCCTTCCCTGATTGAGCATGAGATGTTCAAGAATTCCTGTTTCCTTTCTTGTCAGCGTAAGAATCTCATCGCCAACTGAAGCTTTGCGTGACTTCGTATCGAAGCATAAATCTCCGCAGGTTAAAACTATGTCACTTTGCGTGTATCGTCTTAATGTAAGATTACGTATTCTTGCTGCAAGCTCCTCAAGGTGAAAAGGCTTGGTCAGATAGTCATCTGCACCAGCATCGAGCCCGTCAACCTTATCTGCTACCTCGGAACGTGCCGACAGAATAAGAACCTTGGTATCATAATCATTTTGGCGTAATGTCTTAAGAACCGTCATACCATCTGCACCTGGAAGGTTAAGATCGAGCACTACAAGATCGAACTTCTCAAAAGCCAGCATTTCCATAGCGCTCTGTCCGTCGTAGCAGCAATCTACGCTGTATGCGAGTCTGTTAAGGCTTCGCACGATTGTGTCGCAAAGCTCTCTTTCATCTTCAACAACTAAAATATGCATTTAAGTCTCCTGATATTTTCTACTATATTATTATACTTCTAATTATTTATATTATATCTTACAGATATTAAATCCGTGTTAAATTCCGATATTAATAGAGATTTATACGGTTCTTAACAAAGAATTTATCTTTGCCGTGTTATAGTTAGGTCGTAAACGAGAGGAGGTATAAAGTTGTATAAATCGAAAATTGCAATGTTCCAAGTGGCTCTGCTGATACTCGGTGTATCGATGGTCGGAATCGGCGTGATGCGCGGCGAAGCTGATCTCGTCCTCGGTAAAGCAATAAGACTGTGTCTGGAGTGTGTTGGAATTGGATAATAAGAATATAGTTAAGAATACAGATAATAATTTAAACAAAAAATCAAAACTACTGGCTCGTTTCCGCGGCGGGATTCAGGCTGCGGCTACACTGGTTAGCAATATCAATCTTCCCAATTTTGTGAAGGGCGGAATATACCAGGGCAGTGGAAAAGCGGTTTGCGTACCGGGCCTCAACTGCTATTCCTGTCCGGCTGCCTCTGGTGCCTGCCCAATTGGATCGTTTCAGGCCGTTGTAGGATCGTCGAAATTCAGTTTTTCATATTATATAACCGGATTTCTGATCCTGATGGGTGTTCTGCTCGGTCGATTCATTTGCGGATTCCTGTGTCCTTTTGGCTGGTTGCAGGATCTTCTTCACAAAATTCCGGGACCCAAATTTTCTACTGAGAAGCTTAGGGCTCTCACTTATGTGAAGTATGTTGTGCTCGTGCTCACGGTTGTTTTGCTCCCCGTGCTCGTTGTGAATGATGTAGGAATGGGAGACCCATTCTTCTGTAAATACATCTGTCCACAGGGAGTTCTCGAAGGAGCGATACCATTATCCGCAGTTAACAGCGGAATCCGCGCGGCACTCGGAACACTTTTTACCCGAAAGATGATTATTTTGGCCGCGGTTATAATCCTCGGCGTGCTGTTCTACCGTCCATTCTGCAAGTGGATCTGTCCTCTCGGAGCATTTTATGGACTTATGAACAGGGTGTCACTTCTCGGAATAAAGGTGAACGAACACAGATGCGTTTCGTGCGGTAAATGCGCGAAAGCGTGCAAAATGGACGTTGATGTTACCAGATCGCCGAACAGTGCTGAGTGCATCCGATGCGGCAAGTGCGTAAGTGCATGCCCGACCGATGCGGTAAGCTTCAGCTACGGTTTTGCGAAGGATACAAAAGATATTAAGGAAATAAAGGAGAGTTAAATATGAAGACTACTATAAAGAAAATGCTGACAATTATGCTCGCCGCGTTTATGGTGCTTTCACTGGCGGCTTGCGGTACAAAGACTAGCGATAATGGAAGCGGCGATCCGCAGAATATGGACGAAGCAGTCGAGATGTATAAGAAGCTGATGGATCAGGAGAATGAGATTCTGTCTCAGAACAAGGAGCTCTGGGAGAAGGTTTTCATGGCTGCGAACAAGCGTGACATGACACTTCAGGAGGATGGCAAGAACTATGGCGATTTCCTTCTCGACACAATCGAGTTCGCTAAGGATGATTTCACTGACAAGGAGTACAAGATTCTGAAGGAGGGCGCTGAGAAGATCAAGGAGCTTGAGGATCAGCTTGCTGCACTTGAGGAGAAGTTCCCTGGCGTAGGCGAAAAGGCAAATGGAAACACAAGCGGAACCCAGAGCGTCCCTGCGGATTCTGTGAACTCGCAGAAATTCCCAGCTTTTGACGGAAAGACTCTCGATGGCAAAAAGGTAGACGGCGAGAAGCTTTTCTCAGGCAACAAAGTGACTGTTGTAAACTTCTGGTTCACAACCTGCAAACCTTGTGTAGGCGAGCTTGGATATCTCGAGAAACTGAACAGCAAGCTTGCAAAGCAGGGCGGTGAGGTTATCGGTATCAATTCTTACACTCTTGACGGTGACAAGACTACAATTAAGGAAGCTAAGGAGCTTCTTGCCAAGAAAGGTGTAACTTACAAGAATGTATGGTTCAAGTCTGACAGTGAGGCTGGTAAGTTCACAGAAGGAATCTACTCATTCCCAACAACTTATGTAGTTGATCAGAATGGAAACATCGTGGGCGATCCAATCGTTGGTGGAATCACATCAGCAGAGCAGAAAGAGGCTCTTAGCAAGCTGATTGATAAGGCAATGAAGAATAGTAATTAATCTAAATACCTGTTTGAATGTGGGGGAGCGCAGCGGCAGACACTTGTGTCAGCGGCTGCGCTTTCCTGTTTTTGTGGAAAAATGAGCGGACGGAATCCCGTGACGAGCACACTATTGTTGATTTCGAGAATGATAGTTATAATTAAGGTGGTGAGAGCACCAAGTAAGAAATGAGAATATCAGACAAATGGAGACATATTATGAAGAAGAAATTAATTATTGCACTGATACTGGTGATGGCGCTTGTGGTAACGGCTTGTGGAGCTGGTTCAAGCTCAGATTCAGGCACAGATTCCGATGCAAGCGGTGACGGAACTTATGTTGGTGAAGCAATGCCTGAATTTGCGACATACGATATTATGGGCAATGAAGTTACAAACGATGTATTTAAGGATGCGGAGCTGACAGTTGTTAATGTGTGGGGAACTTTCTGCGGCCCTTGTATCGAGGAGATGCCAGACCTTCAGGCGCTCTCTGAGAAGTACGCCGGCAAGGTGCAGTTTATCGGAATTGTCGGTGATGTGAATGGAATTGAAGATACTGAGCACGTAGAAGCGGCTAAGGAAATCACAGAGCAGGCAGGCGTTAAGTTCACAAATCTTGTTCTTAGCGCAGATTTCAATGAATTCATGAGCGGAATTGTCGGATTCCCTACGACTATTTTCGTGGACAAGGATGGAAATATATTAGGTGATCCGATTGTCGGGTCAAATATACCTGCAACCGATGAGTTTATCGCAGGGGCACTTAACTAAAAAGAAGGAAGATTGAAATTTCATAGCAAAAGTGATAAAATATTCAAGTTTTTAGGACAATAATTAACAAATAAAGGAGGCGAACATTATGGACAGTTGTGATAGTCGAAGTAGATATAATGATGGATATAGACTTGGATTATTATTCAAGTGTCTGTAGGTGCGTCCATTTCTGAATAATATTAGGCCTTAATCCATCGTTATTTAACTGATTCACAACTCGGAATTGTGTGACCGGAATTAAAACGGTGGATTTTTTGTGCCCGTTTTAGGGCAAAAGGAGGCTTGTATGATGAGAAAAGAGATACTTAAGGAACCAATTTTTGCTCAGGAGATCGTAGAGATCACAAGGACATCCCGCTCAATTGAGGAGATGAAGGAAAGACTCAGGGATTATCACGATAAGGACATCGCAAAGAGCCTTGAGCTTCTTAACAGAGCAGAGAGAAACCTTCTCTACAGTGCAGTTGATGCCAAGTGGCTTGCTGAAATCATTTCATATATTGATGATCCGGCAAGATATATTGAAGAGATTGAGATTGAGAAGCTTGCTGAAATCATCAATCACATGGATGCCGATGATGCGGTTGATCTGTGGGAGGACATTGTTGAAAGTGTAAGAATCAAGCTGAGTCCGATGCTCGATGAGAAGACTAAGAAGGCAATCAACCTGATTATTTCATACGACGAGGATGAAATCGGAAGCCTGATTACAACAAATTATATTTATATTAGAAATAACCTTACTATTCGTCAGGCGATGCATGAGCTTATCAAGCAGGCTGGCGAGAACGACAACATTACAACTATCTACGTTGTAGATGAGAATGATTGCTTCTGCGGAGCTATCGACCTTAAGGATCTGATTATTGCACGTGAGAACACAAAGCTCGATTCAATAATCAGCTACTCGTATCCTTACCTATTCGATCACGAGGAGGTTTCGGAGACGATTCCTAAGATTAAGGAATATGCTGAGGACTCCCTTCCTGTTCTTGATTCTGAGAATAGAATCGTCGGTATCATTACAGCGCAGGATGTAGTAGAGGCTGTTGATGATGAGATGGGAGAGGACTATGCTAAGCTGGCCGGTCTGTCATCAGAAGAGGATCTTAGAGAGACAACAAGAGAAAGCATCAAGAAGCGTCTTCCATGGCTTGTGATTCTTCTGTTCCTTGGAATGGGAGTTTCAACAGTAGTCGGTGCATTCGAGGGCGTAGTAGCAGTACTTCCTGTTGTTATCTGCTTTCAGTCACTCATTCTTGACATGGCAGGAAATGTCGGAACTCAGTCGCTTGCCGTGACAATTCGTGTTCTTATGGATGAAAATCTTAGCGGCAGGGACAAGCTCCAGCTTGTTTTTAAGGAGATGCGAATTGGATTCTGTAATGGCGCACTTCTTGGAATTCTGTCACTTGTTTGTCTGGGAATTTATATTACCCTATTTAAGGGCTACAGCTTCAGGCATGCGATGCTGATTTCGGGCTGCGTGGGAATATCGCTGCTCGTTGCGATAGTTATCTCAAGCCTTGTGGGTACGCTCGTTCCAATGTTTTTTGACAAAATCAAGATTGATCCGGCGGTTGCTTCCGGTCCACTGATCACAACAGTAAATGACCTGGTTGCGGTTGTTACATACTATGGACTGGCATGGCTTTTCCTGATCGAGATAATCGGAATAGTTTAATAAAGCTTCAAAGTGGATTTAAGTTTAACGACTGAATCCATTTTTTATTATTTATATAACGAATTTTGCTGGTGATAATAAACGCTTAGAAGGTATAATGAATGTAATAATAACCTTTCAAATGAAATAATATACGGTGTGTGATTACCTTACGAAAGGAGGCAGACGATGAGAGCTAATATAAACCGAAATGGTACGAAAGCGAATAAGGGTACTAGAAAATCTCTAGTTCTTGCACTTATCGTTACCATGATGATAAGCATGGTTCCTGCAGATATATTTGCATATACGAACTATCCTTGTGAGACTGACAAGGCTGATGCTGAGCTCTATCCGTTTCCAATAGATATGTCTGTGTTGTCTAATTACCTTTATGGAAGCAAGGCTAACCTAGAGGGAAAGGTAAGATGGAAATTTAATGGTAATGTGCCTAAGGAATGGTACACTCGTGAAATGCCTGATTCCTTAGGAAAATATTGGATTGGAAATGTTGTAATTAACAACAGATACAGGGGAAGCAGGAGTGCTGCGACAATCCATTTTTACCCGGGAAATCCAAGCATTAACTATCACAGCAAGAGAATAGAGGAACTCAGCAAAACCAAGTATAAGTATCGCGGACCTAACAATCCAAGTAATGCTAATACCGCTTTTATGGTTGCTGAAACAACAGAGTTCAAGATGCTTGGGTATAATTCTGAGTGGGTAGCAGTCTGGGATGTTGGTGGAATCGATGAGAGCTGCGGCATAGGATCCACCTGTGGAGGTATCGGAACGGAGCAGTACGGCAGCTGGAAACCAGGTGTGTATTTCATAAAGCGCAAGGACTGTTATATAACAGATATAAGAAATTGTGATCTGAATATTACTCCATCTACTGCGTCAGCAACAGCAACCTGCAACACATATATCAAGACAACACCTGCCAAGGATAATTATGTAATGGCAGGTATGATGAAGGCAAATGAGATGCTTCAGGTTACTAACACGACTCCTATAAACGGTCATTACCAGATTTATTTTAAAGATGGACTATACTATGTAAATGCAGACTGGGTTAATCTGAAGCGTTCGGATGAGAACAAGCCAGATATGCAGTACACGGCAACGGTCAAGACTACCGACCCTGTTAATATTACATCTGGAGCAAGCGCTTCATCTTCTATTGAAGGTAAGGCCAAGGATAAGTTCGAGATTCAGATAGTAAAGAAGGATGCCGGAAATGGATTCTCCGAAGTATGGTTTAATTCTAAGAAGTGCTATATGCCAACGAGTAGCCTGAGTGAATTTATACCTTATAGATCATATCCGGCTGTCAAGGAGCTTGGCAAGGCCAAGGGAACACTTGTTATGAATGGACCATGGTCAGCTAATGGCGAGACAGCATATAGCCCAGAAGCGTTTAAGATTCTGAAGAAATACAGAATGGACGAGGGCGCTGCGTACAAGAAGATAAATGCTATAAATGGATTCTATCATATGAGCGAGGGAGACACTGCAACTGTATATAGTGTAAGCAAATACACATACAGATCAACAATTAATCCTAAGTATAAGGAAACTGTTAAAGTCTATAAGCTTGTGTTCGACGGAAAGGTCTGCTATACAACTAATGGCGGACACCAGACATTCCGCTACTATGCCGGAAGCAAATACAAGAAGAAAGTAAAGTCAGAAACTAAGTATTTCACAGTCTATAAGCCGAGCAAGAGAAAGAAGAACGCAGGAAGAAGTGTAGAAGTGGAATCATACAAGATTAATGGTAGATACTATTATAAAATTGATGATATCGCGAGCACTCTGTCAGTGGCACACAAATCAATAAGTGTCGATTATGTCAAGGGTACAAGCAAAACAAATGATGCGATTATCATAAGCAGCATGAGCCCTTATAAAGGAACGGCTCCTCTGAAGAAGGGTGATGAAGTGCAGCGCTATGCATATCTTACAATGACAACACTTGTATGGGACGGAGAGGTTCTCGGAATACCTTGCTACAAGATAAATGGATATTACTATGTAGATCCTGAATACTTCGCTATGTATCTTGATTCAGAATATGGTGAAACTACGGGTGGCTGGTACATAGATCCAACAATGCCTTATCATGTGGAAGCATACGGCTAGACAATAAACCATAACATTAAAGAGAACTAAAGAAAAGCGGGTACTTAACATTGCGATTAAGTACCCGTCATTTTATATTACAGATGTAATCTATAGCTCCTCTTGTATATCAGATAAGCTGCGCCAGCTGTGATTATCTCCGCAACCGGGAATGCAACAAAAACTCCTTCTGCACCGAGAATTCTGCTGAGCAGATAAGCCGCCGGAATGATGATAACTGCACATCTCATAACTGCAACTGAGAACGAGCGCATGCCCATTCCGAGCCCTTCGAGCACGCCGCAGATTGTGATTGAAACTGCTGAGAACACAAAGCCGATGCTTATGATGTGAAGAGCTCTTGTTCCTATCGCGATGGAGTCTGCACTTGAGGTGAAGAGTCCGATCAGCTTGCCTGGAATCAGGTACGAAAGGACGACTCCGCCCGCCATTACACTTGCAGTAAGAGTAAGGCTTGTTGTGAGAATCTTCTGTACACGCTTATATTCTCCCGCACCGTAGTTGTAGCTTATAAGCGGTCTGATTCCCTGGATGACTCCGTTCGCAGTCAGATAGATGAACGTCTGAAGCTTGTAATAAGCACCGAGAACGAGCACATACTTCGCCGAGAACGCAGCAAGAATTGCGTTCAGCGATGAAATCAGAAGCGATGGAAGAGCCATATTCAGAGTCGCCGGAATGCCGACAGAATAAAGTTTACCCAGAAGCTTACGGTCAAAAGATATATATTTTTGGCCGAAATTCACCGGAATAGGCGATATTTTGAGGAAGAGAAGGTATGCGATGAGGCACACGCTCTGTCCGATTCCTGTTGCCCATGCTGCGCCGGCGATTCCCATCTCAGGGAACGGTCCGATTCCGAAAATCATAAGAGGATCAAGCACGATGTTAGTGATAAAGCCAAGCGACATGCTGATCATTGAAACCTTCATCTTACCAACGGCCTGGAAGACCTTCTCAAATGCGATTTCAAACATGATGATTACTGAGAAGAGGAATGCTCTATTTGAGTAAACAAGTCCCATATCGATAATCTCACGGTTATCTGTATAAAGTGTCAGGAAGTGGGGCATCAGCAGAAGTCCGACGAACATCAGAATGACTCCGTGGATAAAGCTTAGAACCATTCCCGTAGTAGCATTCTGATTTGCTTTAACAGGATCTCCCGCGCCGAGGCAGAATGCGATTCTGACATTCATTCCGACACCAAAGCCTACGCCGAGTGCAGTCATCAGATACTGCAGAGGGTAGACAAGAGAAAGCGCGGTCATTGCATCTTCGCTTATTATTGCAACGAAATAGCTGTCTACTATGTTATAAAGTGAATTCACTGCCATAGAAATTACCATTGGAAGCGACATCGATATAACCAGCGGCAGTATTTTCTTTTTCTTCATAAAGGCCTGACTCATTTAATACTCCTTAATTTCAATACTTCAAGCACACGAAATTATGCAAAAAAACACCACACAGCCAACCTGACTGTGTGGCGAAAAAAGATCTCTCTTGAAAAATCCACGTCCCTTACGGGTTTTATGACCAAAAGTCTAACATTCATATAAGCATCTGTCAACCGAACACGAATTATAGCTAAAAACTATATATTAGACTCGGTCTATTAAAAACAGACTGTGTGTACTATAATGAACGATAACGGATTTACGTAATTAACATTATTACTTAACGAGTAGAAATGGAGAATTGAAATGGATAAGAAAAGATTCATGGTCGTAAGCGGATTCCTTGGAGCAGGTAAGACAACTACAATGGTTGCGCTGACTGAGCATATCAACAGCACTGGTAAGAGTGCTGCTATCATCGCTAACGATCTTGGTGCTAACTATATTATCGACGCTGAGTATTCAGGTCGTCAGAACGTAGAAGTAACACCTATCGGTGGAAACTGCATCTGCTATGTTCCTGACACTCTGATTGAGAGAATCGAGAGACTTAACAAGACTAACCCACGTGACATCGTAATGTCAGATATCCCTGGCTGCGGAATCGGGGCACTCGATCACGTATACGGAAATCTTGAGAGAAACCACAAGGATGAGTTCACACTCGCTCCTTTTACAGTAGTAACTGACCCTGAGAGACTTCGTATGATCATGCCTGAGAGAGCAGACATCAACCTCCCAGAGGAGCTCAAGTTTCTTCTTGCTGCACAGCTTAAGGAGGCAGATTGCGTAGTTCTTAACAAGATTGACCTTATGGAGAAGGAAGACGTTGACAGATACGTTAAGTTCCTCGAGGAGGCTTGCCCTGGAATTCCTGTATTTGCTATTTCAGCAAAGGAGAGAATCGGCCTTGAGCCACTCGTTGAGCACCTTCTTTCCGCGGAGAGCCGTGTAAATATCACTGATATCGGTTACGGTGGACCAGAGTTTATTCAGGCTGAGAAGACTATGTCATGGTTCAACAGAAATGTCTTCATCACTTCAAAGGATGGAAGCGAGTTCGACGGAAATCAGCTCGTAGAGGATCTTATCGATGAAATCAGAGATGGTCTCATCGCTAACAAGAGAAACGTACCACACCTAAAGACTTTTGCAGTAGGTAAGGATCAGGATTACGCTAAGTTCAGCCTTATCGGTGTAGACTACGACATCATCCACGACCAGGATCTTAAGGAGAAGACAGATAAGCTTCGTCTCGTTGTAAATGCTCGTGCTGTATGCGAGTCAGATCTTCTTCTCGATATCGTTGATGATGCATTTGATGCTATCGCTGAGAAGTATGATGTTAAAATCAAGCTCTTCTTCAACGAGTGCTTCGGTATGATGGATGAGGGAAGAAACTAATTATTATGGACAACAGAATTCATGAACAGATAAAGGAATACTACGGAATTATTCTAGGCAGCAGCGATGATCTAAAGACTAATGCATGCTGCTGCAGCTCAGCTCCTCCTCGTTATGTGAGGGATATTCTGCCTTTAATTGAAGATGAAATTCTTAATCGATTCTATGGTTGTGGTTCTCCAATCCCTATGGGACTGGAGGGTTGTACTGCACTAGATCTTGGCTGCGGAACTGGCCGAGATGTATTTATCCTATCGAAGCTGGTTGGAGAGAACGGTCACGTTCATGGCGTTGATATGACTGAGTCTCAGCTTGCAGTAGCAAGACAGTATCAGGAATTGCAAGCTGCTAAGTTTGGCTATTCAAAGCCAAACACATCCTTCCACCTGGGATACATCGAGGATCTTAAGACTATCGGAATCGAGGATGAATCCGTAGACGTAGTAACCTCAAACTGCGTAATCAACCTCTCACCATTCAAGGAAGAGGTTTTCAAAGAGGTTTACAGAATACTTAAGGAAGGCGGAGAGATTTATTTCTCTGATGTTTTTGCCGACAGAAGAGTTCCTGAGGAGATTCAGAATGACCCTGTAATGCGCGGCGAGTGCATGGGTGGAGCAATGTACATCGAGGACTTCAGAAGACTCATGGAGAGATGTGGTTTTAAGAAGCTTTACATTACAGAGCAGACTCCAATCCAGCCACACGACTTTGAAATCGCCAGACTAGTTGGTGATATTCAGTTTTTCTCCTGCACAGTAAGAGCATTCAAGTGCGCCGAACTTGAAGACAGAGAAGAGAATTACGGCGAGAGTGCTACTTATCTTGGAACACTTGCAGAGAACAGCCGCTATATGGACTTCGATGAGACAATACGTTTCATCAAGAAGAAATCACTCGGAGTCAGCGGAAACGTTGCGGAAATCCTGAGACAGTCACGTTTTGCCCGCCACTTCAATGTAGAGGGAAACAGAGACACTCACTACGGACTTTATGACGAGCTGGCGAAGGAAGTGAACCCGACTCGATACGGCAAGAGCGATAATCCAATCACTCTTGCTGACCTCGATAAGGAGCAGAAGCGTTATGACGTGCCAGAAATCATGAGTCAGGTTCGCGGAATCGATGAGCTTGAGTCAAAGAGCAAGCTGACAACGATGCAGGTCAACGCAGGTTATGCCTGCAACCTTTCATGTGCGCATTGCTTCCTCGAGTGTGGCCCTGGCAGAACAGAGGTGATGAGCAGGGAGACAATGGATCAGTGTCTCGAGACATTCCAAAATGGCGGTTTCGATGTAATGGATATCACCGGCGGCTCGCCTGAGATGAATCCTGATATCGAGTATTTCATCACCGAGGCTGCTAAGCTTGGACAGGTTATGCTGCGTACAAATCTTGTTATTCTTAACACTGAAAAGTACGCACATCTTCTAGATGTTTACGCTAAGAACAACGTGCAGATTGTCTGCTCACTGCCATATTATAAGAAGAATACGGTAGAGAAGCAGAGAGGCGCAAATGTTTTTGACCCTGCAATCGAGGTTCTTAAGAAGCTTAATGAACTTGGATATGGTAAGGATGAGGATAAGAAGCTTACAGTTGTTTACAATACTGATGGCCCATACCTGCCTCCAAATGAGATTATGCTTGAGGACACATACCGTGACGTTCTGAGAAATGACCACGGCGTTGAGTTTACAAATCTCATAGCTATTGGAAATGTTCCTATTGGAAGATTCGGACAGGATCTCAGAAATCAGGGTAAGCTCGGTTCATACATCAAGATGCAGTCTGAGAACTTTAACGAGGACAACATCCCTGGCGTAATGTGCCGTGATCAGATCAATGTCGATTACGACGGAAGCATATACGACTGCGAGTACTACCATGTGCTTGGAATAAAGCCTGAGGGTGCACAGCATATCTCGGAGCTGACATCAGGTGAGATCAAGCCTCGTAAGATTCGTACATGTGCACTTTGCTACAGCTGCACAGCCGGCTACGGATCAAGCTGCGGAGGAAACCTGTCGCACTAAAGATTTTTAAAGTAATTAAATGCATTCTATAAGCATACTGATGTTGCTATAGAATGCATTTTCTTTTTTGAATACTATAAGGCACCATAACCGAAGAGCAAGGCGAACTTGAAACCAGAGAGTGAAGTTCGCTTTGCTCTTTTATGGTTCATAACTTTCCTCGGGGGCTGTTTACCATTTCTGTGTGCCGACACGTCGAGATTTCTACTGGCAGCTGCTGTTACCAATTTACACTATTTACCAACATTGGATCCTTAAAACTACCAATTTAAATTCTATAAAAGAAATGGTACGCAGTGTAGCTGGTTTCAAAGCA
>Ga0129317_1001997_pt1 | contig 12830 bp, 10 predicted proteins | sample Cm1ome_FD_94430 | JGI IMG/M metagenome (GOLD analysis project Ga0129317, IMG submission 94430) | Eastern black-and-white colobus group fecal microbial communities from Wisconsin, USA - Cm1105 metagenome | ecosystem: Host-associated > Mammals > Digestive system > Large intestine > Fecal | place...
ATTTTTGTCAGGACATGTGCCTGACAAAAATACTTTGACTTAGCCGCCTTGGGCGGCGCCACCAGTGACGTAGCGTCACTGGTGGGGGGAATCTAAAGGGGGGACGTAGTCCCCTCTTTAAACGTCACGCGTCCAGCAAACAGGCCACGCCGCGCAGTTCTTTGCCTTCCATGTCGTCGGGACAAACTCCATATCCTTCGATTTTACCGAACGGTGAAAGCTCACTCATTTCGTTGCCCCTCCTCTCCCCACAAAATTTTCAATTTTGTGGGGACCCCGATAGGGAACTGCCCGGTCAGGACGTTTTTACTTATCCAGCAAACAAGCCACGCCGGGCAGTTCTTTGCCTTCCATGAACTCCAGGCTGGCGCCGCCGCCGGTGGAGATGTGGGTCATCTTGTCGGCGTAGCCCAGCTGCTGCACGGCAGCCGCGCTGTCGCCGCCGCCGATGATGGTGATGGCGGAGGTTTTGCTCAAAGCCTCGGCCACGGCCTCGGTGCCCTTGGCGAAGGCGGGGAACTCAAACACGCCCATGGGCCCGTTCCAGATGACGGTGCCGGCGTCCTGCACGGCTTCGCAGTACAGCTTCACGGTCTCGGGGCCGATGTCCAGGCCCTCCCAGCCGTCGGGGATCTCGCCGGCCTTCACCACCTGGCTGTTGGCGTCGGGGGCGAACTTGTCGGCGCAGACGGTGTCCACGGGCAGCAGCAGCTTTACGCCCTTGGCCTTGGCCTTTTCCATCATTTCCCTGGAGTAATCCATCCAGTCGGCCTCCAGCAGGCTGTTGCCCACCTTGCCGCCTTCGGCGGCGGAGAAGGTGTAGGCCATGCCGCCGCCGATGATGATGGTGTCGGCGATTTCCAGCAGATTGTTGATGACGCCGATCTTGCTGGACACCTTGGAGCCGCCCAGAATGGCCACCAGGGGCCGCTTGGGATTTGCCAGGGCGCCGCCGATGATCTCCAGCTCCTTCTGGATCAGGAAGCCGGACACGGCGGGCAGGTAGTCGGCCACGCCGGCGGTGGAGGCGTGGGCCCGGTGCACGGCGCCGAAGGCGTCGGACACGTAGACCTCCGCCATGTCGGCCATGGCCTTGGCAAGAGCGGGATCGTTCTTGGTTTCACCCTTTTCAAAACGGGTGTTCTCCAGCAACAGGATTTGGCCGGGCTGCAGAGCGGCGGCCTTGGCCTGGGCATCGGGACCCACCACGTCGGCGGCCATGATGACCTCTTTGCCAAGCAGCTCGCTGAGCCGCTTGGCGACGGGAGCCAGGGAGAGCTGCTTCAAAGACTTCTCCCAGTCCTCCCTTTTGGCCTCCTTGCCCTTCTCCGCCTGCTTCTTGGCATAGGACTCGAAGGTGGCGGCGGGCTTACCCAGATGAGAGCAGGCAATGACGGCGGCGTTCTGGTCCAGCAGATACTGGATGGTGGGAAGGGCGGCCACGATGCGCTTATCGTCGGTGATGACACCGCTGCCGTCCTTAGCCATGGGGACGTTGAAGTCGCAGCGCAGCAGGACCTTCTTGCCGGCCACATCCACGTCGCGGACAGTTTTCTTGTTGTAATTCATGTGAGTTCCTCCATCAATGTTGAAATTGGTGAGATCATAACGGCGCTATGCGCCGGAGTATATGAGTCAGTCGGCCATCTCGCCGGTACCCAGCAGGCCGGGGAAATGATTTTGGCGCAGCGCTTCGTAGACGCAGACAGCCACGGTGTTGCTGAGGTTCAGGCTCCGGGCTTGGGAGATCATGGGCAGCCGGATGCAGCGGTCCCGGAACCGCTCCCGGAAGGCCAGGGGCAGACCGGCGGTCTCCTTGCCGAAAAAAATCCAGCTGTCCGGGGAGAAGCTGGCCTCCTCGTAGGACCGGGGGGCCTTGGTGGTGGTGAGCCAAGCCTCGGCGGCGGCCTCCGGATGGCGGGCGAACAGGTCCTCCAGGTTTTCGTAGTCGCGGACCTCCACCAGATGCCAGTAGTCAAGTCCGGCCCGACGGACGGCCTTCTCCGAGATATCGAAGCCCAGGGGGCGGACCAGGTGGAGGCGGCTGCCGGTGGCAGCGCAGGTCCTGGCGATGTTGCCGCAGTTCTGGGGGATCTCCGGCTCCACCAGTACGATATTGAGCATAACATCCTCCTTTTCTACAAGAGAATATTATTGTAATCCTTTACCTGCGCAAATTCAACTGTATTATGTGAAGTAATTCAATTTTTCATATAAAATGATGGTGGAAAAAGGGCGCTTTTCGTAAAGAACCGAAAATATGGCGGCGTTTTCGACCATTTTGGACAATTTCTGTTGGCTCTGACAAAAAACCACCGGAAAGTCCGGGAGATTTGGAGGAAATTTCTTTGATAAATTCGCCGGAAACACTGGATTTCCGGGAAATATTTGATATAATAGGCCTGCGATACGTTTGAAAAGGAGGGGAGAGGCCATGATAATTGCAGAGCGTGCCGTTTTCTTTATGGAGGAGACCGTTTCTCCGGAGACCGCGAAACCGCTGATGCTGGAAGCCATTCTCTCTTGCCCAATCTTGACACGGATGAGCAATCAGTTGCTGGCCGATGGTGTGAAGCGGTTTTTTGTTGTCTGCGGCCCGGAATTTGCGGAGGAGGCCAGGGCCTGCTTCCCGGCGGACGCGGACGTGACCGTCTCCGACCTGCAGAGCGATCTGATGGCGTTCCTCAACACGCCGGACCAGGTGCTGGTACTGAACCGTTCCGCCATCCCCATGCCGGAGGCCGGACCGGGCTTTGCCTATGCCGCACCCGGCTATGAACTGCAGGAGGCCTGGAAGGTCCGGATGACCAATGCCGTCCAGGCGGCGGAGTTGGTGCCCGGCTGGCTGCCGGTCTTTGGGCCGGAGACCATCGCGGAGCTGGAGCCGATCCTGCGGGAGCGGGGCTGACCGCCGGTGCGAAGATACAGAAATTTTGGATAACATAACGATATAGAACACAGAAAGAGGGCGTTTGGAATGATTTCTCACGGCAAGGATGTTAAGGTATTTTGCGGCAACTCGAACCCCAAGCTGGCGGATGAGATCTGCAAGCTGATGGGGACCAAGCTGGGCGAGGCGGAAGTGAAGTCTTTCGCCGACGGCGAGGTATCCGTTTCCCTGTATGAGACGGTCCGCGGCAGCGACGTGTTCGTGGTCCAGTCCACCTGCAAGCCCGTCAACGACAACCTGATGGAGCTGCTGATCATGATCGACGCGCTGAAGCGCGCATCCGCAGGCCGGATCACTGCGGTGATTCCCTACTTCGGCTATGCCCGCCAGGACCGCAAGGCCAAGGCCCGCGATCCTATCTCCGCCAAGCTGGTGGCCAACATGATCGTTGCCGCCGGTGCCGACCGGGTTCTGACCATGGACCTCCATGCCGCTCAGATCCAGGGCTTCTTTGACATCCCCGTGGACAATCTGCTGGGCAACCCCGTGTTCGTGGATTACTACGCCAAGAAGTTTGGCGACAAGTGCGAGGACATGGTGGTGGTCTCCCCCGACGTGGGCTCCGTGGCCCGCGCCCGTGCCTTCGCCCAGAAGCTGCACATGAACCTTGCCATCGTGGACAAGCGCCGCCAGAAGGCCAACCAGTGCGAGGTCATGAACGTCATCGGTGATGTGGCCGGCAGGGACTGCATCCTGTTCGACGACATGGTGGACACCGCCGGCAGCCTGTGCAACGCCGCCAAGGCCATCGTCGAGGTGGGCGGCGCCAACCACGTCTATGCCTGCGCCTCTCACGGCGTCCTGTCCGGTCCCGCCATCGAGCGCATCAACAACAGTGTCATCACCGAGGTGGCCTTTCTGGACAGCATCCCCGCCATCGACCCCGCCCTCAGCAGCAAGATCAAGTATCTGACCGTGGGTCCCATGTTCGCCGAGGCCATCGAGCGCATCTACCAGGAGGTCTCCATCTCCAAGCTGTTCCGCTGAGACCGGAACGCCCTATCTGAATCAGGACCGACAAGGCGGGGGAGGCAACTTCCCCGCCCTGGTTTGTCGCCCCCGTTTGAAGGAAAAGGGTTCGATTTTGCAGGGGGAGTACGAGGGGGCGGGAGTCCCCTCGTGTTGAATCGAATGCCTGCAAAAAGCCTGCGGGAGCAGGCGTTTGCGCCGCGTAGCGGCAGCTTTTCGGGCCGCAATGCGGTCAGAAAAGCGAGGCATTGTGAAGACTGTCAAAAAAGTCCATGGACTTTTTTGACAGTCTGAAGGCGAGGGAGGCAACTTCCCCGCCCTTGTGGCGTTTCAAAACTGTGATGCTTTCAAAGGAGCATGTTATGCTGTTCGGAAACAAATCCTCAGCCGTGGACTGGCTGATCGTGGGCCTGGGCAATCCCGGGCAGAAATATGAGCACACCCGCCACAACATGGGCTTTCTGACGGTGGACCTGCTGTCGGAAAAGACCGGCGTGAAGCTGAACAAGGTGAAGTTCAAGTCCGCCTATAACATCATGAACTTTGCTGGCTGCAAGTGTCTGGTGATGAAGCCCCAGACCTATATGAACCTCTCCGGCGAGGCCGTGCGGGAGGCGGTCCAGTTCTACAAGATCCCCGCCGACCATGTGCTGGTGATTTACGATGATATCTCCCTCCCCGTGGGCAAGCTGCGGGTGCGGCCCACCGGCTCCGCCGGCGGCCACAACGGCATCAAGAACATCATTGCCCACCTGGGCACCCAGGATTTCCCCCGGGTCAAGATCGGCGTGGGCGCTCCCGGCGCCGACGGGGACATGGTGGACTGGGTCATCGGCGCCCCCTCCCAGGCGGAGCGGAAGGTGCTGGTGGAGAGCTTTGAGAAGGCCATTCAGGCAGCGGCGTGCATCATCGAGCACGGCTGCCAGAAGGCCATGAACGAGTTCAATTAAGGGAGAAGCGCCATGAAAAAGTGGACCATCAACAAGGTCATCGCCGTTCTGGCCGTCGTCCTGGCGGTCTGCCTTTTGGTTGGTGCGCTCTACGCCCAGCCTTTCGCGGATTTTGCGAAGGTGGACAGGGCGACGGAGTTTTACATCTACACCACCAGTGCCGGCGCCGGTCATGTGTTTCAGGAGTCCCGGCCCAGCCGACAGGAGATGGCGGCTCTTCTGGAACTGCTGGAGGTGGGCAGCCTGCGGCTGGACGGCCGCTCTCGCTACATCCGGTGGGAAGGAGAAGATGCGCTCTATCACCTCTCCTTTTACCACGAGGAAAACGGAGTCTGGGATCAGGATGCGAATTTTGACCTCTGCACCGACGGGATGGTATACGTGCACCACCAGTGGCTGGGGTACATCTGCTACCGACTTACCGGCTGCGACATGGACGCCGTGGAGACGGCGCTGATGACGCTGCCGGGCATGACATGAGGCCTTTTTGAATAAAGTAGGATACTGGGCACACCCCCGTCACGTTAGGGCGGCGTGGGCCCGCTTATGCCTTGAACTTCCAAAATTTTACAAGGAATGCGCACTATGGAACGGTTTTTGCAGCAACTGAATACCATCCCCGAGGTGGCGGAGCTGGTCCGCCGGGTGGAGGAAGGCGGCTGCCCGGCGGCGGTCACCGGTCTCCAGCCGGTGCAGCGGGCCTGCGTGGGCGCCGCCGTGACCCGGGGGACGGGCCGTCCGACAGTGTTCGTCTGCGGTGACGAGAGGGAAGCCCGCCAGCTCTCAGGAGACCTGGAGACTTTGCTGGGAGAGAAGCCGGTGCTGCTGCTGAGCCGGGAGTGGCAGCTGCGTCCCGGCGCCATTGCCTCCCGGGACTGGGAGCGGAGCCGTCTGGCGGCCCTGTACGCCCTGTCCCAGGGCGGGCCGGGCGTGGTGGTGGCTACCGCCGACGCCCTCATGGCCCGGACCCTGCCGCCCCGGCTGCTGCGGTCCCTGACTATCACCCTGAAGGTGGGGGGACAGGCCGACCTGAAGGAACTGGCGGCGAACCTGCTGGCGGCGGGCTATGCCCGGTGCAACCAGGTGGAGGGCGTGGGCCAGTTCGCTCTGCGGGGCGGCATCCTGGACGTGTTTTCCCCCCTGATGGAGCAGCCGGTGCGCTGCGAGTTCTTCGATGACGAGATCGACTCCATGGGTACCTTCGACCCCGGTACCCAGCGCCGGACTGCCAACGTGGACACGGCCCTGCTGCTGCCAGCTGCGGAGGTGCTGCCCCGCAGCGCGGAGGGCGGCATGGAGAGCCTGGGCGAAAAGCTCATAAAGCTGGCCGATAAGCTGGCCCAGAAGCAAAAGACGGAAGCGGCTGCCGCCCGCCTGCGGGAGGACGGCGAGCGCCTGAAAAACGGCACGGACCCCGGCGGCATGGACCGTTATCTGGCTGCCGTCTACCCAGAGGGCACCGCCGGTGTCCACTACCTGCCCTCTGATGCGGTGGTGTTCCTCTGCGAAAGCGGCCGGGTGGACGAGCGGGTGAAAAATACGCTCCTGCAGAATAAGCAGGACATGGAGAGCCTGTTGGAGGCGGGCGTTATGGCGGGGGAGTACGCCAAACTGCTGCTGTCCGGTGAGGAGCTGTACGCCGCTCTGGAGGACTTCCCCGTCATCATGGCAAACTCCCTGCCCACCTCCCGGTATCCCATGCAGCCCCGGGGGCTTCTGGGCATGACTGCCCGGCAGCTCAGCTCCTACGGCGGTAGTCTGGAAACGGCGGTGGCGGACCTGGAGCAGTACCGGACCAGCGGCAGCGCGGTGCTGGTGCTGTGCGCCGGGGAAAGCCGGGCCCATAACCTCCACCGGATGCTGGAGGACCGAAACATCCCGGCGGCGGTGGACCTGAAAAACGCCGCCATGCCCAAGGCCGGGGAGGTGCGCATCTCCCTGGGCGCCCTGTCCGCCGGCTGCGAGTGGCCGGTTTTGAAGCTGGCGGTGCTGACGGAGGGCCAGCTGACGGCTCCTGCCGCCCGGAAGCGTGCCAAGCTGAAAAAGGAGAGCAACCGCCAGAAGATCCAGTCCTACACGGACCTGTCCCCCGGCGACCTGGTGGTCCACACTCACCATGGCATCGGCCGGTTCGCGGGCATCCAGCGGATGCCGGTGGACGGCGTGGAGAAGGACTACATTAAAATTGATTACGCCGGGGGCGACTGCCTGTACGTCCCCGCCACCCAGCTGGACCAGGTGAGCAAATACATCGGCGGCGGCGAGGACCAGGAACGGACCCGGCTCAACAAGCTGGGGGGCACCGAATGGGCCAAGCAGAAGACCCGGGCCAAAAAGGCCGCCAAGGACCTGGCCAAGGGCCTGATCGCCCTGTACGCCCAGCGGCAGCGGCAGCCGGGCTTTGCCTTTTCCCCCGATTCCCCCTGGCAGCAGGAGTTTGAGGAGGCCTTCCCCTACGCGGAGACCGATGACCAGCTCCGGGCCGTCGCGGAGATCAAAAAGGACATGGAGAAGCCCCGACCCATGGACCGGCTCCTCTGCGGCGATGTGGGCTACGGCAAAACGGAGGTGGCCCTGCGGGCCGTTATGAAGTGCGTGCTGGACGGCAAGCAGGCCGCCATCCTGGTGCCCACCACCGTTCTGGCCCAGCAGCACTACGCCACCGCCTGCGGCCGCTTCAAGGACTTCCCGGTGAAGATCGAGGTCCTGTCCCGCTTCACCAGCGCCAAGGAGTCCAAGCGTATTCTGGATGCCGCCAAACGGGGCGCCGTGGATGTGCTGATCGGCACCCACAAGCTGCTGCAGAAGAATATGGAGTTCAAGGACCTGGGACTGCTGATCATCGACGAGGAGCAGCGCTTCGGCGTCACCCACAAGGAGCGGCTGAAGGAAATGAGTAAACAGGTGGACGTACTGACCCTGTCCGCCACCCCCATCCCCCGGACGCTGAACATGGCCCTCTCCGGCCTGCGGGACATGAGCACCATCGAGGAGCCCCCCGCCGACCGCCAGCCGGTACAGACCTACGTGCTGGAGCACGACTGGGCCATTCTGGAGGACGCCATGCGGAAGGAATTGGCTCGGGGCGGCCAGGTGTATTACCTGCACAACCGGGTGGAGTCCATCGACATGACGGCCTCACGCATCCAGAAGCTGCTGGGTCCGGAGGTGCGCATTGTCACAGGCCACGGCAAAATGAGCGAGCAGGAGCTGTCCGCCGTTATGCAGGCCATGGTAGACGGTGAGGCGGACGTTCTGGTGTGCACCACCATTATTGAGACCGGTATCGACATCCCCAACGTCAACACCCTTATTATTGAGGACGCCGACAAGATGGGCCTGGCCCAGCTTCACCAGATTCGCGGCCGCATCGGCCGCAGCACCCGGCGGGCTTACGCCTACCTCACCTTCCGCAAGGGCAAGGTCCTGCAGGAGACCGCCGCCAAGCGGCTCTCCGCCATCCGGGAGTACGTGGAATTCGGCTCCGGCTTCCGCATCGCCATGCGGGATCTGGAGATCCGGGGCGCCGGCAACCTGCTGGGCCCGGAGCAGTCCGGGTATCTGATGACCGTGGGCTACGACCTCTATCTGAAGCTGCTGGAGGAGGCGGTCCTGGAGGAGAGGGGCGAGGAAAAACAGATCGAGACGGAGTGCTCGGCGGACCTGACCGTCAACGCCAACATCCCGGACCGCTATGTGCCCTCCGCCGAGCAGCGGATGGACCTGTACCGCCGCATCGCCGCTATCCGCACCGACGAGGACGCCTCCGACCTGCTGGACGAAATGCTGGACCGCTACGGCGAGGCCCCCAAATCCGTGCTGGCCCTGCTGGACGTGGCATTGCTGCGGGCGGCGGCCGCCAAGGCGGGCGTGTCCGACATCTCCCAGAAGAAGGACGTGCTGAAATTTACCCTGGCCATCTTCCGGCCCGAGGCCCTGGTGGCCGTCTGCGGCCAGGCGAAATACAAGTACCGCCTCACCATTGCGGCGGGAGACACCCCGGCCCTGACATTGAAGCTGAAGCCGGGGGAGGATGTGCTGGAAACGGCCCTGACCCTGGTGGAGGACCTGAAGCTGGCCTCCGGGAAAACCACATAAGGCAGTCATGGCTCCCTCCCTCCGGGCATATACATGGAGGGACAACCTGGGGAGGAGTGTGGAGCCATGAAGATGCGCATGACCTGTCTGGCCCTGCTGCTGTGCCTGCTGCTGACCGCCTGCGGCGGAAAGGAGCCGGACAGCCAGGGCCGGACTTCGCTTTTGGGGGAGGCCGCCGGGCTGGAGGAGGATGCGGTGCTGCTGACCGTGAACGGACGGGAGGTGCCAGCCTGGCGGTATCTCTATTGGCTGGCCTGGACCTGCGGTCAGATGCGGGAACGGTATGAGACCTCCGGAACCACGCTGGACTGGGACACGCCCGTCTCCGGCGGGACCTTGGCCCAGTATGTGAAGGACCAGGCCCTGTCGGATACGGTCCTGTATGCCGTGGTGGAAAACCTGGCGGAGGAGGCCGGGTATGCTCCATCGGAGGAGAAAGAGACCGGAGAGACCCTTCCCAACGTGGGATTGAACGAAAGCCAGATGGCACAGATGGAAGCCGTGGGACGGATGTACAGCTGGCTGTATGACCGCTATTGCGCCGGGGAAGGCGGTCTGGTCCCCAACCGGGAGGAGCTGGAGGCCTATGGAGAAGCCGGGGGATTCCTGACCCTGGACCGCATCCTCATCCCCGCCGGGGAGGACCGGGAGGCGGCCCGGCAGCGGGCGTCGGAGATATTCTCCCGTCTCAATGGAGCGGAGGACCAGGGAGCGGCCTTTGCCGCCCTGACAGCAGAGGGGGCTGACCAACTGGGCCCCCGCACCCTGTCTCCCGACAGCACGGAGTTGGACGGGGAACTGCTGGCCGCCGCCCGGGAATTGCAGGAGGGCCAGTGCTCCGGGATTCTGGAGTCCCAGGAGGGCTTTTCCATCCTGCGGCGGCTGGAGACGGACCCGGAGGCGCTGAGGGAGCCGTACTTTGACGACTGCCTGCTGGACCTGGCAGAGGCGGCGGAAGTGACCACCGCCCCGGCCTATGACGAACTGGACCCGGCGGCCTTTGACCAGGCTTGGGAACAGGTGCGGACGGACAAAAATGCCTCCTGAGGAGACCGCATTGTTAATATTTCGTCAATCTGACGAAAACGGAGGGTGTTTTGTCAAAGATTTAACAAAAAATTAAAAAGCGGGTAGAATTCCATTGACGCAGGGTCAAAAACCCACTATAATCAAATTCGTGAGAAGTCGAGGGGGACAAGATTGTCAAAAAAATAGCAATCTTGTTACAACTTTGACGATCCTCATAAGGAATGTGAACCAAGGCGGCAGGTATGGCCGCCATCAAAAAAACATGAGAAAATTGGAGGATCACCATGAAAGACCTGTACATCGTGAATTGCTGCAGAACCGCTATCGGTTCCTTCGGCGGCTCCCTGAAGAACACCCCCGCTGCTGACCTGGGCGCTATCGTTGTCAAGGAAGCTCTGAACCGCGCCGGCGTGAAGCCCGAGCAGGTTGACGAGCTGATGTTCGGCTGCATCCTGACCGCCGGTCTGGGCCAGAACGTGGCCCGCCAGGTCTCCATCAAGGCTGGCATCCCCTATTCCGTCCCCGCCTACACTGTGGGCATGGTCTGCGGCTCCGGTATGAAGTCCGTCATCGAGGGCGCCCGTTCCATCCTGGCCGGTGATTCCGACATCGTGGTCTGCGGCGGTACCGAGAACATGAGTGCCGCTCCCTTCCTGGCTCCCGACGCCCGCTGGGGCGCCCGCATGGGTGACAAGAAGCTGGTGGACGAGATGATCAAGGACGGCCTGTGGGACGTTTACAACAACTACCACATGGGCACCACCGCCGAGAACATCAACGACATCTGGGGCATCACCCGTAAGGAGCAGGACGAGTTCGCCGCTGCTTCCCAGCAGAAGACCGAGGCCGCTCAGGCTGCCGGCAAGTTTGACGATGAGATCGTTCCCGTGATGATCAAGGTCAAGAAGGAAATGGTGGAGTTCAAGAAGGACGAGTTCCCCAAGGCCGGTGTCACCGCTGAGGGTATCGCCAAGCTGCGCGGCGCCTTCCCTGTTGGCCCCGAGTCCCCCAACCCCGAGGTTGTCCACACCTTCGAGCCCACTGGCTGCAAGGATGCTGAGGACAAGGGTCAGCAGCGTGTTACCGCCGCCAACGCCTCCGGCATCAACGACGGCGCTGCCGCTATCATCCTGGCTTCCGGTGAGGCTGTTGAGAAGTACGGCCTGAAGCCCATGGTCAAGCTGATCGGCTGGGGCCAGGGCGGTGTTGATCCCAAGATCATGGGTGTCGGCCCCGTTCCCGCTTCCCGCGCTGCTATGGCCAAGGCCGGCGTGACCATCGACGATATCGACCTGGTCGAGGCCAACGAGGCCTTCGCTGCCCAGTCCATCGCCGTGGCCCGCGAACTGGGCTTCGACATGAGCAAGGTCAACGTCAACGGCGGCGCCATCTCCCTGGGCCACCCCGTTGGTGCTTCCGGCGCCCGTATCATCGTCACCCTGGTGCACGAGATGATGAAGCGTCCCGAGGCCAAGAAGGGCCTGGCTACCCTCTGCATCGGCGGCGGCATGGGTACCGCTGTGATCGTGGAGAAGTGCTGAGAACTTCCAGGGGGAGCAGGCTCCCCCTAGACACAAAGATAAAAAGAGCGGCCCGCGAATACCGGGTGGTCGTAAAACAGTAAAATCAAAAAATGGTGAAAACCTTGTGTTTTCAAGGGGCGGCGTGACTTCGGTCACGCCGTTTCCTTTTTCATCAGCTCATTCAGAGGGATAAAGCCCAGCCCGTCGTACCTGATATGGATGTGCTGTACCCGTTTGCCGCTGGACTTGTCCGGTGCGTCCACATAGATGGCAGACACCAGCTCCCGCAGAGCATAGCCGTCCAGTTCCTCAATGCCCACATACTTGTGCGCTTTCTGAATGAACTTTTCAATGTTTTCGTTCTGTCGTTCCTGTACTTCAATCTCCTGCTGTAAGGTGATCGCTTCCGCTTCCAACTGCTTCTGCTCCGTTTCATAGGTCTGGCTCAGCATATCATAGCGTTCATCCGTCAGCCGTCCGCTGGCGTTGTCCTCGTAAATCTTGATGAAAAGCCTTTTCAGCTCGGCAATGCGCCGTTCATTGCTTTCCAGACGCTTTCTGCGAATGCGGATTTGCTCATAACTTTCCACGCGGAGCTGTTCCTCCATGATCGTGCGGAAATAATCCTCGTGCCGCAGGATATACCCCATAACCGCCTGAATGTGCTTGAGAACCAGCCGCTCCAAGACTTTGACGCGAATGAAATGACCATTACACTTTTCTTTGCTTTTGCGGTGCAGAGAGCAGTCAAAGAAGTCCTGATCGAGATCGCCGTTGTTGGATGAACCGTACAACATTTTGGAGCCGCAGTCCGCGCAGTAGACGAGCCCAGAGAAAATACTGCTTCTTCCCGTGCGAGTCATCCGGTGCCGCTGCTGGCGGATCTCCTGCACCTTTTCAAACACATCATCGTCGATAATGCGCTCGTGGGTATTGGGGAAAATTGCCTGCTTTTCAATGGGATTATCCCTTTGCTTCTTATCCCAGATAGAATTGGTGTAAGTCTTGAAGTTCACCGTGCAGCCTGTGTACTCCCGGCGTTCCAGAATTGCCACAACGGTACTGCTGTGCCAATCATAAGGATCTTCCGGCTTTTTGTTCGGACTTTTGATGCCTTGCAATGCCTTATAACTGGCAGGAGTTGAAACCTTGTCCGCTTTCAGTTGGTTTGCAATCTGCTTCGGACCTCTGCCCTCCATGCACATAGAGAATATACACCGCACCACATCGGCGGCAACAGGGTCGATCTTCCAGCGCCGGGGATTGTCTGGGTCTTTCAAATAGCCGTAGGGAACATTGGTTGTCAAAGGA
>Ga0129317_1002000_pt1 | contig 12827 bp, 14 predicted proteins | sample Cm1ome_FD_94430 | JGI IMG/M metagenome (GOLD analysis project Ga0129317, IMG submission 94430) | Eastern black-and-white colobus group fecal microbial communities from Wisconsin, USA - Cm1105 metagenome | ecosystem: Host-associated > Mammals > Digestive system > Large intestine > Fecal | place...
AGTCTGAGAGCACTTTTAGGTGCTCTTTTAATCTTTTTTGGTTAGAAAAAGGGAATTATTTCTTGCCATACATTGTTAAGTGAGGAAAGGAGAAATAAAAGATTTAAAAAAAGTGGGAATAACTCTTTCCATTACATTATTAGATGAAAAGGAGGAATACTTTATGAGAAAAAGGGTTAAAGGTACTATGTATCCTAGATTTTTTATCACAATGTATGGCGCTATTGATTCAAAGCTCCATCTTGAGCATTATGAAACAGATAAGGTTGTTTATTTTAGTAAGAAAATGGATGACTATAACGCTTATCTTAATGAAATGATGAAGGTATTACATCACAATTTAGGGCAGTTCTCAAAAGAGGCTGAGAAAGTACTTTATAAGATGAACATGAACTATATGGAGCTAAGTGGTATTGATTCTTCATCATTAAGAGGTAAGAGAGAAGTAATGAAGGTAAAAAGAAAGAATCATGCTTTATCTTTAGAACTTCTTGATTTGAAGAATGATTACTTAAAAAAAAGAAATAAGCTTTTAGATGAGTTAGATAAGGAAGAGAATGGCCTTCAGGTTTACTTGATTCACTATGGGAAAGGAATGAACTTAGGAGCTAAGAAATCCGATGACATTCCTCGTCTCAATTACCGTAACGATGAAAGATTTATCGATTATAAGAAAGTAGAAGATGATCTATTACAGAGAGTAATGAAAGGAGTGAGTGACAATGAAACTCTTTAAAGGTCTATTTAATAGAAAGAAGAAGTTATCTAAGTATAAAGATGAAAAGGTCAAACTACTTAAGTTTGAAAATAATCTGACAGATGTAGTTCCAGTTTCATACAATGGACTCTTCTCAGTCTTAGATTCTAGCAATGCTGGAAGTCTTAATACTATTAATAAGTACTTACATGACTTCGATCACATCGATGAAGAGAATTTTGAGTTATTTTATAAGACTCTTAATATCGATCAGGATTTCGTACTGAACTATTTAGATCGTGATAAGTTGAATCATGATTTACTGATTGAATGGATTAACATCAATAAAGCAACTGAAATCAAGAAACTCGAACAGGAGTTAGCTTTGGTTGAAGCTCATATCGCATCTAATGAAGAAAGAATCAAAAAACTAGGGAAGGAAGTAGAAAATTATGAAGAAGAATATGAACAAAAACAAGAAGTATTACATGAAAGAGTATCAGCAGATTCACAAGAAGAACTTATTGGATAACCCTGTTGTCTCTGGAATTATCATTTTAATTCTTACATTCACTGACTTTTATGTAGTAGAGAATGCTCTTGAGCAGATCTTCTTTACTGCCAACCCTTTATTCCTGTATCTGAGTAGCCTGATCTTCGGAATCGGGCTAGACTGTTCAGTGTACCATATGGGGTGTCAGGTTAATGAAGTAGAAGAAATCTTTAAGAATAAGAGAGCTACACTTGATCTTGTAATCTTCCTAGGATCTTATTTCTCTTATGTATTGTTGAAAGTGGCATCTATCCTTGGGGAGGATATGGATACTAAGTTGATCTTAGGTAATATCGCTTTAATCTTTGTACCTTTATTAACATCTATTCTAAGTTTTGTCTTAAGCCTTAAGACAAAACAGGAAGAGAGAGAAAGTCTTATTAATACTTTAGAAATGAATAATGTAGATCTTGCTGAACGTGCAAATGAATTGAAACTTCAATTATTTGAGTTACAGATGGCTCAAAACATTGATTTACATTCATTCAATGAAGAAGAAGCTTCAGTTCTAGAAGACCTTGTATTGACAAATACTAACTTCTTGAAGAATCATTCTCAGTTTGAAATCGCAAACAAGATCAACTCTCAGGAAGGAACTGACTATCTAACTGAAGAATCTAAAGAAAATGAAAAAGGAGATATCAACAATGAAGAACTTGAAAACATTAACAATCAGCCTATTAATGCTTAGTCTTGTCTTATGTGGCTGTTCATCTAAGAAAGTAGATCATTATAATTTAAGTATCGTGGCAGGGAACAACTCTTGTTCCTTGCTTCATGACTACACTCTAACAAAACCTTATCTAAATAAAACTTATACACAAGGTGGCCAGTTGTCTATTGTAAATTCAGATGGTAATCCTTATGTAGTGAAATCAGAAAAGATTGATGCTCTTAAATCACATACAACATCTACACAGAAGAAAGCTTATTTAGAGAAATACAGTTCAGATATGATTGAGGTTTTGAACAATGTAAAACCTAAATCAGCAGAAATCGATTTGATCGAAAGTTTAAATTGTGCGTCTAAAAGCTTTACCACTAAATCAAATAATAACATTGTATGCTTCGTATCAGGCTTATCTACAAAAGGATTACTAAACATGACTACCCTTGGTTCATTAAGTAATATGGATATTAATAAGACTGTGAGTAATTTAAAGGAGGTCCATGGCTTACCAAACCTTCAAAGTATTAATAACATCTATTTATATTCAGTTGGTCAGGTTGCTTCATATCAGAAACTTTCAACGACATCCATTCATAAGGAGAAGGAGTTCCTAACAAAGCTTCTTGTTGAATCAGGTATGAACAAAGACAAGATTCACTTCATCGACAGTAATCCAATTAGTAATAAAGCTTACAAAGGACCTGAGGTTAGTAAAGTGGGTCAGGATGTTGAATATAATGCAGTATCATTGGTTAGCAATACTTATAATGATATTAAAACTAACTATTGTATGACTGGACTGGAGTTTGAAAAGAACTCCAGTAAGTTATTAAATCCAGAGAAGTTGAATAGTGTTGTCTTTTTTCTAAACAGCTACAATGGGTCTGTAGATATATTTGGAACCACAGCCTATGACAAGACAACTTCAGATGAAAGACTTCAAAAGTTAGGTTATGAACGTGCATTTGCTGTGAAAAATAGTTTATTAGAAAGAGGGGTTGACCAGAGTAAGATAAATAGAGTCGCCTCTTTATCTTATAAGAGCCTCTACCATAAAGAGGAATGGAATGAGAAAGGTTTTAATGAAGGAATTGCGAAACTCAATCGTACAGTGGTTATTAAAGATACCCAGTCATAACATGCCGAGAGGCATGTTTTTAGTTATGATGATATAGCTTATTAATAAGTGTTAAGTTTGCTTGTTGAATCTAAGAGTTCATTTTATTACATATATGTGCTTTGTTTATCCCATGAGTCTATATAAAAGCCTTTAATTACATATAAATCAATCTTATGCACCGGTCATGATAAAATTTTTTAAGTATATTTTATTCAATAGAAATGAGGGGTAATAAGATGAAAAAAGATTGGATTGATATTAGCCAAGTAACAATTCCTCCACTAGCATCTGAGGGATTTACTGACAGAATTATCATCAGAGAGTATGTGGCACCAAAAAAACTAGAAGTTGTAAGGGAAAAGCCACCAGTAAAATCTAATTATGTAGAGTCTGATTATGTAGAACAGGAAACAGTATTAATGACTCAGGATGACGATTCAGAGGCAACAGTACTATTAGATGATTTAGATGAAGAAGCAACAGTACTATTAAGTCGTAGGATTGCTTATTTAAAGAGATTAAAAAATGAAGAAGTGGTTATTGTAGATAAGAATGAATTTATTATTGGTAAATCATCTACGTGTGACTATAAGGTAGAAGGAAATCCATCAATTAGTAGACAGCATGCAAAGATTACTTGCAAGGAAGGTGTTTATTATTTAGAAGATTTAAATTCTCTTAATCATACATCAATTAATGGGGAGAACATTTCTGGATTAGTAGAAATAGATGACCAGACAACATTTAAATTAGCTGATGAGGAGTTTTCATTTTTTATAAGTGAGGAATAATCAATGAATGATACAAGGGGAACTTATAAGATTATTCGTAAATTAGGTGAAGGTGGAGGCGGAATTGTTTATTTAGCCTATCACTCTCGACTAAAGAAAGAAGTTGTACTTAAACAAATAAAAAACAGTCAAAAGAAAGATTACAACACAAGACGTGAAGTTGATATTTTAAAGGGATTGAATCATACCTATTTACCACAGGTATATGATTTTATAAATATTGATGGAAAAAACTATATAGTTATGTCTTATATTCCAGGTAAATCTTTTCAAGAACTTGTTAAAGAGGGATATAGATTTACACAGAATCAGCTTATTAGATGGGGATTGCAGTTATGTAGTGCATTAGATTACTTACATAATCAAAATCCACCTATTGTGCATAGTGATATTAAACCTTCAAATATTATGTTAACTCCAGAGGGAAATATTTGTTTGATTGACTTTAATATTTCATTCTTTATGGATGGCACAAAGATGATTGGGTATAGTCATGGATACTCATCACCTGAACAAAAATCTATTGTATTTGATAAGAACTTACAGGACATTGTTTTAGATGACAAAACAGATATCTATAGTTTAGGTGCTGTTTTCTTCTTTATGATTACTGGAAGAAAAGTAAATGAGTTTAATGATCCAGAACAGTGTAGATTATTACTAGAAAACAGAGTAACTGAAGCATTCAGTAGCGTTATTTGTAAGGCAATATCATTTGATAAAGCAGATAGATTCCAAAGTGCTTATGAAATGTATAAAGCACTTCAGAATATATCTAAGAAAGATAAAAGATATATACAAGTGACAAGAGCACATCGTATCTCTATGATTCTATGTTCAGTATTACTTGCAATTAACATTGTTTTATTAGGTTTGGGTGTTCATCAAATGAAACAAGATAAATTAGATAAGTATGATGAATTAATTCAACAACAGACATCTTATCGAAAAAAGGGTCTATATAAGAAGCAGACTAAGATATATCAAGAAGCAAGTGAATTGATGCCAGACCAATTAGAAAGTTATTATCAAAATGCATTGTCAATGTATGAACAAGGTTTATATAAAGACTGTATTGAATTTATAAGTACTAACATTGAACAGAATAATGATTTAGATAGTACAAATAATTCATTTGCAGATGTTTATTATGTAAAAGCACGTTGTTATTTTGAATTAGAACAGTATGGAACATCAGTGGATAATTATAAGAAGTTATTCCAATGTGGAAGCAGCAATTATCTTCATTATAGAGATTATGCAATCACATTGGCTTACAACAAAGATAACTCTAAAGCGAATGAAGTATTTCAACAGGCTATTAATAAAGGCATGAAGGAAGATGACATCTATTATGCAAAAGGTGAAATTAATAATGCCATGAATAAAGATAATGAAGCTATTTCATGCTTTAAGTCTTGTCTGCATATTACATCTGATGATGAATTAAAGGAAAGATCTTATGTGTTATTAAGTGACATATATAAGAAACAAGGTAATCTTGCTGATTGTAGAACTATTCTAATGAAAGCTATGAATGATTTGCCATCTTCAAGACAGTTGATTTCTATTGAAAGATTAATACAAGCTAATATTGATTTAGGTGATAAAACAGGTAACTCTCAATATGAGAAAGAAGCTGTTCAATTGTTGAAAGAAGTAATCAATAAACATTGGGATAACTATGCAACATATGACAATCTAGTTGTTCTTAATGAAAAACTTGGTAACTATAACGAAGTAAGAAGTTATTTATCATTAATGAAAGAAAATTATGGTGAAGATTATAACATTTATAAGCGTTATGCATTCTTAGAAATAGACTTACAGAAGCAAAAGAATGAAGAAAGCAGAGATTATTCACAGTTTGCTAATTATTATAAGAAAGCAAAAGCACTTTATGAAAAAGAAAAAACAGATGATGCAGAAATGCAGTTATTAGATACAGTATATCAAGATGTTATGAAAGGTGGCTGGTTATCATAATGAGTAAAGGATTAATAATGATTATATGTGCAGTCATTGGGATAATCGCATCTATTATTTTAATGATTGTACTTAATATTTATTTCAAGAAAAAAGCAAAATCAGTATTAAAACAAATAGAAACTGAGGGAGGTCAATTATGAAAAGAGTAATAAAAGCTATTTTAGCACTTTGTTTTTTGAGTGTATTTGGTATGTTTTTTATGCCACTTATAGAAGTGTCAGATGCTGAATTGTCAGTATTTAATATATTAAAAATTTCTGTACAGTCAGGTGCATCAGATTCAGTTGAAATTATCAATGATTTACAAACAGTAATAGGCACATCAATGATGCAATTCATCATTATGTATGGCATTTTAGTCGCATTAGTTCTTATTGCGGTTGTTTTAGTTACGATGTTGAAAGGTAAGACTGCCTATTTCTCATCAATTGGTATGTCTTTAGGTATTAACGTATATACATCAGTAACGACTTTATTATTAATCTCAAAACTCAAAGCTTTAATGAAGTCAAAACTTTTCTATGGCACTGGTATAACTACTTCTATCGTCATATTAACAATTGCTATTTGGGAAATGATCACTATTCTTATTATCTTATTATCTGTTTTAGGTTTAATGTTTGAAAAGAACAGTGAGCCTGAACTTAAGAGAGAAGAACTCCCTATCCCTGATCCAATCCCTAATATCAAATCAGAACCAATTCCTTTCCAAGAGACAGCGCCTTACCAAGAACATATTTCTATCCCTGAAGAAGAACCAGTAGTAGAAGAACCAAAAGAATTTGCTGGAATGATTAAAAATACAGACCAGCAGGTATTAGTATTAGACGATAAAGTAGAAGTTTATGCAGTAAATAATGGTGATATTGAAAGATATGAAGAAGGAAATATTCTAGCAAAAATCTATTATATCTCTGAGTATCAGGAATATTGTGTAGAACCATTAGAAATGAGAACAGTATTACTAAAGAGCGGACAGCCTTTAGGTGCTAATAGACTTTATTACTTACCACGTGGTACAGAAATCAGTATCAAAGATGCTAAGTATGAATTATGTTAACAGAAGGGAAGATGAATTATGGATAATCTAGAAAACAGGTTAGAAGAATTATATAGAGACTTAGGAAAAGCATATTATGAAGGAGGATTTGAAAATCCTCTTCCTCAGCTTTTACCAATTTTTGATCAGATTACATCTACTAAAACAGCATTAGAAGAAGATAGAAAGAACACTTGTCCTAACTGTCATTCACCTATTACAGAAGATATGATGTTTTGTGGGTCATGTGGTTATAAGTTGAAATAGTATGAAAAAAGATAAAAAGCTATTCCTTGTTATAGGAATTATTGTTGTCGTTGTCGCTTTAGTTATTTCTTTGGTATTTACATTTTCTTCAAACTCTTTAAAAAAATATGATAATCACATGATTACAGCACAGAATTATATCTCAAAAAAGGATTATAAAAAGGCTGAAGCATCATATTTAGCGGCTATTAAGGTGAAACCTAAAAAGGCAGAGCCATATTTAAAACTTGCAGATTTCTATGTTTATAATGATGAGACCGATAAAGCAATTAGTATTCTTGATCAAGGGATTAAGAATACTTGGTTTGATAATAAAAAGAAATTAGAAGATAAGAAGGCTCAGGTTATTAATGGTGAATCTATATATGGGAATGGACTACGATATATTGTGTATGGAGATGATTTGTATTATGTGGCAGTATACTACGGATCTAAAGATGGAGTACCAAAGGTAGTTAAACAGGATAAAAATGGAAAAGAAAAAATATTACACAAAGTAAAATTAACTAAGGAAGAGATAGAATATTCAGAAAGCACATCGAATGCTAGCATATGTATAGTAAATGGGCGCTTATATTATATTTCTTCTCTTGAATTAGTTTCGTTTGATTTAAATGGAAAAGATAAGAAATATTATGACATAGATAAACTATGGGGTGAAGGCTCAAAATTTGATGGCAGCGTTACATTGTTGAATATAAAAAACAACCAGATTGCTATTAACTTAAAAACTGGTAATGATGGCATGATATATTCAATTGATACTTTGACACAAAAAGAGTCACTTATTAAGAAACATGCAATTTCAGGTGCAACATTGAGTGATGAACTATATTATTTCGATACAGCAAAGTGTTCTGCTGATCATATGGTTATTGGTTGTTATAACTTGTCAACAAAGAATGATAAGGAAATAGCTTCATTTAATACTGACATATTTTTAGAAGAATCGGACTCTTCTTCTAATGAATATCTTCCCGATTACTATTGGTGTATTGAAAGACTGAATAATTCAATATGTTTTTCTTGTTTTAGTGATTATAAGGATAATGTTGTGGGACGCATGTTTTATTATGCTCATATGAATATGGATGGTTCCGGTTTGACAATTGATTATACCAGTCACAATCGTTGGACGACTGCAGCTCTTAGAACAATAAATGGTGAAATTGAATATGCAGAAAAAACTCAAACATTATATTCATTAACAGGTAGTGTTGAAGGATATGAAGTTTTAGCTAATAAATACTATATTCGAGAAGATGGACATATTTTCAGTTGTTTTAATAGAGAAACAGATGAAGAATTGTTCTCTTTAAATTTTTATGAATTAGTAGGATATAAAAAAGAACCGAATATGTTAACATTCGAACACTATGATGGAAGATATGTATATTTTCAGGTTTTAGAGGATGATTGGGCTCATTATCAGTATGATACAAAAAAGAAAACTGTAAAATTAATTTGGAAACAATGATATTAAAACGAGCATAAAACGCAATATGTGTTTTAGATAATTAAATAGTATTGTATATATTGATATTTAATCAAATAGACAAAAATATCTATCACTTAACAATCGTAAAAAGTAATTTAAGATTAGTGAGTTTAAAGGAGGAGTAGGAAAATGAACGAATTAGACAAGCTTTATATAGAATTGGGAAAAGCCTATTATGCAGGTCAATACGAAGAGGACTTACCTCAAATACTTCCAATCATTGATGAAATTAATAAAACATACAATGATATAGAAGAATATAAGAAGCATTTATGTCCAAACTGTCATCAGCCTATTGTAGATGAAATGGTTTATTGTGCATCTTGTGGCTATAAATTAAAGTAAATCAATAGGGGAGAGGGAAGATGAAAAAGAAAAAAATTACTGCCATTTCAATAGCAATTATTGTAATTGTAGTAGCACTTATTATTTCATTGATATTTGTATTTAATAAAACAGGAACAAGATCTTATAATAGCAAGCTAGAAGAAGCACAAAGTCATGTCGTAAAGATGGATTATAAAAAAGCTGAAGCGGCTTATTTAGCAGCTATCAAAGTGAGTCCTAAAAAAGCAAAGGCTTATCTCGGTCTTGCAAACGTCTATATGAGTGATGGAAAAGAAGAAAAGGCTATTTCTATCTTGGAACAAGGTTATAAAAACGTTGATAGTAAAGAGGATAAACAAGAAATCCTAAATAAGAAAAATGATATTAAGAAAAATCAAGGTGTTATCAATAATGGTGGAGATTATGTAACATATAATGGAAAAAGCTATTATTGAGAATATCATGGAAATAGTTTTTATGATCCTGAACCACAAAATATAGAAGACGGACAATTATTACTTTATGATAATGCTGTCAATGATTTAATATGTGAAGACAAAAATGGGAATAAAGAGACTATTTACTCTGGTTACGCTGCAGGAAATATTTGGATATTTAGTAATCGAATTTTTATAGAGAAACATATTGATGATGAAGATTTTGAGGAGACTGATTGGATTATAAGTATAAAGTTAGATGGCACTGATCAAAAAGAAGTAGGTGGTTATGACTCTATTTATGGTGTTTGTGATAAAGGGTTAATACTTACAGGGCATGAACCGCTAGGTCATTTGTTGACGAGTGATTTAAAGGAAGAATTATTGTTTGAGGGTTATTTCATTGGCATTGATGACAATGTGATTTATTTTACCTCTGAAAACGACAGAACTCCAACAACGCTTAAGTCTATTGATAGTAATGGTGAAAATGAAACTACATTAGCTCAAATTCTTCCATATTGGGTGAACAGCCTTCAAGTAATAGATAATGATATTTATTTCCAATATGGTCAACTTGATCATGGAGGTAAAGTAGCAAAAGTTAAAAAAGACGGAACAGGATTTACTGTTTTAGATGATAGTTCTATAAATAAATTTACTGCATATAAAGAAAAGAACGGTAAAGTAACTTTTAAATATGGTGGTGCACTTAATGAACCGTTTGAAGAAGACGGTTCAGTATATGCTTATACAGATAAATCTAGTAAACGTGTTAAGATGTTGTCTCCTGATGAATACAAAGATTTAGGAACAGATCTTCAAAATATTAGCTATTCTGGTGATAATTTGTACTATGTTGTTATTAATTGGGAGGGTGACTCAATTTTAAGTTATTCATACTGTAAAAAGGACTTAAATAGTAACAAGATAACTGTTTATGACAAGGTGGATTTAGATTGAGGATAACTTGAGACTGAGTCTAAAGAAATGAAAAAGAAATTAATAAATTAAATGATTTTTTAGGGAGAAGAAAATGAAAACAAAAAACAATAAAATGATTGCAACAGCAATAGCTATCATTCTTCTTGTTATTGCAATCATTATTTCCTTAGTATTTGTATTTAATAAAACAGGAACAAAATCTTATGATAGCAAGCTAGAAGAAGCACAGAAATATGTATCTAAGCTAGATTATAAGAAAGCTGAAGCAGCTTACTTAAAAGCTATTGATATTAATCCAAAGCAGCCAACTGCATACGTAGAACTTGCTGATGTTTATGTGACTATAAATGAACAGGATAAGGCAGAAGATATCCTTGAAAAAGGTTATAAGAATGTAGATGAAAAAGAGAATAAGAAAATTATTAAAGACAAGCAGGAAGCAATTACAGGAGATCTGAATGTTACTAATAATGGTGGAGACTATGTAACATATAGAGGTAAGAGTTATTATTGGAAATATACCAAAAATAGTTTTTATGAGTCCGAGACACTTTATGCTATGCCATATACTGATGCCGTCAATGAGTTAGTGTGTGTAGATAATAAAGGGAAGGAAAAAACAATCTATAAAGGTCATGGTAATAATGGTATTAGAATTTTTAATAATAAGATTTATGTTTTTGATACAGAAGCAAATTCTTATATAGCAATGGATATGGATGGAACTAATAGAAAGAGTGTAAATCTTAATACTATTGTTGATATAGGTGATGATAAGTTACTTGGATTTAATAAAAAAGGATTAGTAACTATTAATAAAAATAATGAAGTAAAAACTATTTTATCTGTTGACTCTAGTAAATGCCAAGTTGATTGTATTAAAGACAATAGAATATATTACAGTGTTTCAGAGGATGATTCTAAAAAAATAAGTGTTGAATCAATGGATTTTAATGGTAAGAATAAAAAGCATATTATCACTATAAATAAATCTAAATGTGAAGATTCTGATTCAATATCAATTTCAAGAATATCTTTAAATTGTATGCAAGTTATGGATAAACAAGTATATATCTGTTTCACATGGGTAAAATCTGGTAATGAAGACTGTAAACTTATTAAGGTAAATACTGATGGTAGTGGCTACACAGAATTAACTAGATTTAATACAGATGACTATGAATGGGGATCACGTCTTATCATCCAATTTATAGCGTATAAAGAAGGAAACAATGTCTCATTTAAATATGGTGCAAAATTAAATGAACCGTTCACAGAGTATGATGAGGATGAGAAATTTGAAAATGTCTATATCTATACAGAGGACGGATCTAAAAAAGAATTGTTGTCTGGAAATGAGTATTCTTCTTATGGACGAGGAGTGCTCTCATTGAGCTATACAACTGATGAATTGTATTTTGTTGTACCTGTTCTTGATGCAGATGGTTATTTAACAGCATTTAATTATTGTAAAAAGGATTTGAACACTAACAAAATTACAATTTATCAAAAAGTAGATTTAGATGTACCTGTATATGAGTAGTGATTTTGGTATGAAGGTGAGTGAAATGAAAACAAAAGACAATAAAATGATTGCAACAGCGGTGGCTATCATTCTTCTTGTTATTGCAATCATTATTTCTTTAGTATTTGTATTTAATAATCGTCATAGCGCCAAGGCTTATAATAATAAGCTTGATGAAGCACAAAGATATGTATCTAAGTTGGATTATAAGAAAGCTGAAGCAGCTTACTTAAAAGTTATTGATATTAATCCGAAGCAGCCAACTGCATACGTAGAACTTGCTGATGTTTATGTGAATATAAATGAACAGGATAAGGCAGAAGCGATCCTTGAAAAAGGTTATAAGAATGTAGAAGGCGAAAAGAATAAGAAAATTATTAAAGATAAGCAGAAAGAAATTGAGGATGGTCTGAATGCTATCAATAATGGTGGAGATTATGTAACATACAAGGGAAAAAGCTATTATTGGGAATATAAGAGTAATAGTTTTGATGCATCTAATCAACGTGCAATCAGCATGGGACGTACTTTAATATATGCAAATGCTTCTAATGATTTAGTGTGTGTAGATGATAAAGGTAATAAAAAAACTATCTATAGTGGGAAAAATAAAGGAAGTATCTGGGTATTTAACAATAGAATTTATGTGATACCAAGTAATACTAATTCAGATAATTGTACTTCTATGGATTTAGATGGATCAGATACGAAAGAAGAGTATTTCAATGCTATTTACGCTGTAAGAAAAGAAGGCTTAGTAGTTGGAGCATCAGGAGATGATGAGTCTCTTTCAATACTAAAAAATAATGATAAATTAGAGCGTATTGCATATGCACATTTTAATACTATTAAAGTGGTATTAGTTAGTGATACGAGAGTTTATTACACTACATATGCTGATTCTGGTATTAATTTTGAATGTGTAGATTTAGATGGTAAGAATAATGTTCATCTTGCAACACTAACTCA
>Ga0129317_1002001_pt1 | contig 12827 bp, 11 predicted proteins | sample Cm1ome_FD_94430 | JGI IMG/M metagenome (GOLD analysis project Ga0129317, IMG submission 94430) | Eastern black-and-white colobus group fecal microbial communities from Wisconsin, USA - Cm1105 metagenome | ecosystem: Host-associated > Mammals > Digestive system > Large intestine > Fecal | place...
AGCGCTGGCTACCACGGCCACCTTGGCGGGGCCGCCGGAGAAGCCGCCTACAACGGCGTTGGAAATGTTAATGAAGAAGTCCGCGATGCCGGTACGCTCCAGGAAAGCGCCGAAGATGATAAACACCACAATGAACTTGGAGCAGACATTGATGGGTGTGGAGAAGATGCCTTCCTTGGAATAGAAGAGATACCGGACGGAGTAGTTGAGCTTACCCCACAGGGAGGGGTTACTCAGGCCCCAGCCAAGGGCATAGACGATGAAGCAGCCGGCCACAATCAAGATGGGCAGACCCACACTCCGGCGGCATACCTCTGCCAGACAGAGGATGGCAACGATGCCAATGATGATCTGGTAGGTGGCAAACCGGCTGCCCTGCTGGATGATATCCATAGCGTTGAAGGTAAAGTACAGGATGGAGCCTGTGCCCAGAACCATCAGCACAATATCGTACCAGGGTATGTAGTTAACCCTCTGATGGCCCTTCCTGGCAGGGAAAACCAGAAAGCCGATGAAAACAATAAATGCTACAAAGGAGGTCAGCCGCAGCTCCTCCAGCCAGCTGGTGAACAGAGTTACATACAGACAGAAAACGGAAAAAGCGGCCAGAATCGCGTTCACAGCCAGACGGGCCTTGCCCTCCCAGATGCGGACGTTGGATTCCCGGTCATACTTTTTCATGACGGAATCCAGATCCATGGGTTCTTCCGTGGTTTTCACTGTTTTTTTCTTAAATAAAGCCATGGCGACCTCCTGCGCGAAAGTTTTTTAGTATTGTTACGCGAAACGCTTTTAGGAAAAAGGCTGCGGCGAAACTCGCCGCAGCCACAAGGGAACCGGATGATTAGTTCGTCTCTACGGTAACGCCCTTTTCGGCGAAGTACTTGGCAGCGCCGGCGTGGAAGGGAGCGGTCATACCGCTGGTAGCGTTCTCGATGGACAGCTCAGCGCCCTTGCCGTTTTCGGCGGCGATGGCATCGGTATTGTCGAAGATGGCCTTGGTCAGGGCGTACACATCATCGTCGGAAGCCTTGGCGGAGACGATCAGGGTAGCCTTTACGGTGACAGTGTTCACATCCTCGGTCTGGCCGTTGTAGGTGCCTGCGGGAATGGTGTAGGTGGTATAGAAGGGGCAGTCGGCCATGAGCTTATCGGCCACATCCCCGTCGATGGGAACCAGGAAAGCGTTGTTGGTAGTGCACAGCTCGGTGATGGCAGCGGTGGGAGCACCGGCTACGATGAAGGCCGCGTCGATCTTGCCGTCCTTCAGCGCGTCGGTGGAGTCGGCGAAGCTCTGGTACTGGGCCTTGATGTCGTTCTCGGTCAGACCGGCAGCGGCCAGGACGTCGATGGCGTTGAAGTAAACGCCGGAGCCGGGAGCGCCGATGGAAACGGCCTTGCCCTTCAGATCGGCAACGGACTTAATGGAAGCGTCCATGGTGATCAGCTGAACGGACTCAGCGTACAGACCGGCCACAACACGGAAGGAATCGATCTTGCCGGTGGATTCAAAGGAACGGGTGCCCTCCCAGGCGTAGGCCATAACGTCGGACTGGACGGTGCCCAGCTGGTAGTCGCCGGAGGCAATGGACTCGATATTGGCCTTGGAGCCGTCGGTGGAGACAACGGTGACTTTGATACCGGCGTTGTTCATGATGTACTGGCCAAGCACACCGCCGAAGGCATAATAGGTGCCGGCAGTGCCGCCGGTGCCCATGGTCATTGTGGAAGCGCCGGATTTGCCGCCGCAGGCAGCGAGGGTAAGTACCAGGGTCAGAACCAGGATAACGGACAGGATTTTCTTCATAATCATTTTCCTCCTTCTCTCTGGAATGTATTTCCAAAGTGTGAATGAATTGATTATACTACCTCACTTGCAATTTTGCAAGTAGAAAAATTGCATTTTATTGGCGAAAAGCGGACCTAACCCTGGATTCGGAGGAAATCCCAAAATCAAATATGAGAGTTATGTTTGGAGAAACTGCAAAAATGGGGCAAACTGGGAACCTTGCGCACATGGGCACTGTACAATGTGCACAATAGAGTGCTGAAATGACCCGTTATTTTTGGCTTTGCGCGGTTTTCTCCATATGACAAAGAGCGTTGTCCACTTGCTGCGGACAAACGACGGGAGAATCCTGCCGGGGACTGGGTTTGCCGGGGAAACGAGGGATCCCTGCAGCCGGGCGGAGAAGCCTGGAGCCGGGGAGAAACGGTCTTTTGGGGCTTTCGGCAGGGCAAAACCGGGTTTCGCCGGGTATTTCCTGAAGAAAAAGGAAAAAAGCTTTGAATTTCTGAGAAATTCCTCTTGCCAAACGGGACAATGGGTGGTATAATACCTATGTTAATGAAGGTATGTAGGAAAAGAGAGGCGCAAGCGCCTCTCTTTTTGATTGATGTTACCGTGAAAGCTGCGCATTCACAGGAAACAATTTATTGAAGTGCCTGCGCCTCGCCCCTAGGGGGCAACCGGTACAGATGCACACAAAAATTTTCATGCGGCTCGTGCTTTCATTGTAGTGCCAGTTTTTGGCATGAAAATTTTCTAAAGGAAAGAAGGGTTCTTTTGAAAGTTACCGAAGTGGTCACCCGGTTCGCGAAGCCCATTGTGGAGGCCCACGGCTGCGAGCTTTGGGACGTGGAATACGTCCGGGAGGGAAGCGAATACTTCCTGCGGTTGTATCTTGATAAGGAAGGCGGCGTGGACATCGACGACTGCGAAGCCGTTTCCAGAGCCGTGGATCCCGTTTTGGATGAGAAGGATCCCATCCCGGGCTCCTATCACTTTGAGGTCTGCTCCGCCGGACTGGAACGGACACTGAAACGGCCGGGGGATTTTGAACGGTTCCTGGGAAGCCCCATCACCGTGAAGCTGTACCGCCCCAGAAACGGCCTGAAGGAAATTCCCTGTGTACTGAAAGATTATCAGGATGGGGCCGTCATTGTGGAAGCCGGCAAGGAAACCATCCGTTTTGAAAAATCCGAGGTCGCTCTGGTGCGGCTTCGTGTGGAATTCTGACTTAATTATAATTAGGAGGAACGTTAGAAATGGCACCCAGAAAAAATGCCAAGAAGAAGGCCGAAGCTCCTCAGGTGGACATCGGCGCCGAGATCTTCGCTTCCCTGCGGGAGCTGGAAAAGATCAAGGGTATCCCTGTTGATTATATGGTAGAGCGCTTAAAACAGGCGCTGACCAATGCTTATCGGAAGGATCGGGAGGATCGCCGGGACGTGCCCGCGGACAATGTGGTGGTAGACCTGAGCGAAAAGGGCCTGTCCATGCACATTGTGAAGACCGCCGTGGAGAAGCTGGAGGACACCGCTCTGGAAATCCAGATCGACGCAGCCCGGAACATCGACCCCAAGGTGCAGCTGGGCGACCAGGTGAACATCCCTGTGGACATTCAGAAGTTCGGCCGCATTGCCGCCCAGACCGCCAAGCAGGTGGTCATCCAGGGCATCCGGGAAGCGGAACGGGGCGTGATGTACGAGTCCTATTCCAGCAAGGCCCAGGAGCTGCTCACCGGCACGGTGCTGCGGATCGATCCTGCCACCGGAGATATCTTCGTCCGCATCGGTCAGGGCAACGACGCTTCCGACGCGGTACTGCGGCAATCCGAGCAGATTCCGGGTGAGAGCCACAAGGAAGGCGACCTGATCCGGGTTTATGTGCTGGAAGTGCGCAAGCCCGGCCGGGGCCCGCTGGTTCACGTTTCCAGAACCCACCCCAACCTGGTGCGCCGGCTGTTCGAGCTGGAAACCCCGGAAATCGCCGACGGTCAGGTGGAAGTGCGCAACATTGCCCGGGAAGCCGGTTCCCGTTCCAAGATGGCGGTTCGGGCCACCATGGAGGGCGTGGATCCCGTGGGCGCCTGTGTGGGCCCCCGGGGCGGCCGTGTGGGCGCCGTTGTGGAAGAGCTGGGCGGCGAGAAGATCGACATCGTGGTTTGGAGCGAGGATCCCTGCGAGTACGTCCGGGCGGCTCTGAGCCCTGCGGACGTGATCTCCGTGAGCCTGATTCCCGGCCAGAAGGCCTGCCGTGTTGTGGTGCCCGACGACCAGCTGTCCCTCGCCATTGGTAAGGAAGGCCAGAACGCCCGTCTGGCGGCCCGTTTAACCGGCTATAAGATCGACATTAAGCCCGCTTCTCAGGCAGAGCCGGAAGCACCGGAGGTGCCCGAGGCGTCTGAGGCGGAAGCGGAAGAATAAGGAGCAATCTGCTCCGTCTACTGGATAAGGAGGGATGCAGCCTTGCAGAAGAAAATCCCCCAACGGCAGTGTATGGGCTGCCGGGAGCGGAAAAATAAACGGGAACTGATTCGAGTGGTTCGGGGAACGGACGGAAACGTCTCCCTGGACTTCGGCGGAAAGGCTCCCGGACGGGGCGCTTACATCTGCCCCAATCCCGAGTGCCTGAAAAAGGCCCTTCGCTCCAAGGCCCTGGACCGCAGTCTGGACGTGACCATTCCTGAAGAAATTTACGCCCGGCTGGAAAAGGAAATGGAGGCGGGGCATGAATAAGGGACTTAACTATCTGGCCATCGCCCGGAAGGGCGGCATGGCAGAGCTGGGCGAAGAGCCTGTGGGCGCGGCGGCGAGAGCCGGAAAGGCCTATGTGATATTGGTGGCCGGGGATGCTTCTGACCACACCTGGCGTCGGGCCAAGTCCTTCGCGGCGGGCACGGAGCAGCAATGTGTCCGGCTGGAAGGCACCAAAGAGGAGATGGGCGATGCCGTGGGAAGAACCAGTCTCGCCATTGCGGCCATTACCGATGTGCGGCTGGCCCTGGCCCTGGTGCAGAGCCTGGAAAAGCCGGAACAGTATCAGGAAGCCCTGACGATTCTGACGGCCAAAGCGGAAAAGGCGAAGAAGCGCCAGGCGGAAGCCAGGGCCCACCAGCGGAATGTGAAAAAGGGAAAGAAGTAAGGAAGAAAAAAGTAGTTCGTATGCCTGTACCTGCTTTTACGGTGGGTACAAATGTAAAATGGGGAGTGCAAATCAGAGAAACCCGTTTGCGCTGCGCATTGTGCATTTCATCAATTGGAGGTGCGTGTATAGATGAGTTTTGTAAAGTATCGTGTTAAGGAAGTGGCCGCCGATTTCGGCGTGGCACCGAAGGAAATTGCGGAGATCATCGGAAAATATTATGAAAAGCCCAAGTCCAACACCCAGGTCTTGACAGACGTGGAGCTGAACCTGGTATTTGACTACATGACCCAGCAGCATCAGATTGCTTCCATCGAGCAGGTGTTTGCTGCCAGAGCCGCCGCGCCCAAGCCCGCGGCCAAGGCGGAGAGCAGTGCGAAGCCGGAGGCCCAGAAGAGCGCGCCCCAGCAGGGCAGCCGTCCTCAGAACCCCAATAAGCCTGCCGGGAACGTCCGTCCCCAGCAGACGTCCAATTCCCAGAACACCCAGAATTCCCAGGCCGCCCCTGCAAAGCCAGAGAAGCCCAAGGAGCCGGAACGGAAGCGGGAGCGTCGGGTGGTGGATACCTCCGCCGTCCAGGTCAACGCCAACCGGTTTGCGGATGTGGACAATCTGGTTTCCGAGCGTGTCCAGAACTTCCAGGGCGGCAAGCAGCGCATTGGCGGCGGCAAGGGTAAGCAGCAGCAGAAGCAGCAGAAGAATGGCTTCAAGGGCAATAAGTCCCGGAACGAGGAGCAGGAGAAGATGCGCCGTCTTCAGATGGAGGTGGCCCGGAAGGCTCCCGTCACCGTGAAGATCCCTGATGAGATCACCGTAGGCGAGCTGGCCTCCCGGATGAAGAAGACCGCCGGTGAGGTGATCAAGTGCCTGATGAAGAACGGCGTCCTGGCTGCCATCAACCAGACCATCGACTATGAAACCGCCGAATTTGTGGCCACGGAAATGGGCTGCAAGGTGGAGAAGGAAGTCACCGTTACCATCGAAGAGCGGATCATCGACGACCATGTGGACAGCGCCGAAGAGCTGCAGACCCGTGCTCCCGTTGTGGTTGTCATGGGCCACGTTGACCACGGTAAGACGTCCACCCTGGACGCCATCCGGAAGACCTCCGTCACCTCCGGCGAAGCGGGCGGTATCACCCAGCACATTGGTGCGTATACTGTGGATGTGAACGGACAGATGATTACCTTCCTGGATACCCCGGGCCACGCCGCCTTTACCTCCATGCGGGCTCGCGGCGCCCGGTCTACGGATATCGCCATTCTGGTGGTGGCCGCCGACGACGGCATTATGCCCCAGACCGTGGAGTCCATCAACCACGCCAAGGCGGCAAACGTGCCCCTGATCGTGGCCATCAACAAGATGGATAAGCCCACCGCCAACCCGGACAAGATCAAGGAACAGCTGACCAAGTACGACCTGATCCCCGAGGAATGGGGCGGCGACACCATTATTGTACCCATCTCTGCCAAGACCGGCATGGGCCTGGACGAGCTGCTGGAAATGGTACTGCTCACGGCCGAGGTGCAGGAGCTGAAGGCCAACCCCAACCGCCGTGCCAAGGGCACCGTCATTGAGGCCCGTCTGGACAAAGCCCGGGGCCCTGTGGCCACTCTGCTGGTACAGAACGGCACCCTGAAGCAGGGTGACATCGTCATTGCCGGTACCGCGGTAGGCCGTGTCCGTGTCATGACCAACGACAAGGGCCGCACCGTGAAGACCGCCGGCCCCTCCGTGCCTGTGGAGATCACCGGTCTGGCCGACGTGCCCACCCCCGGTGACGAGTTCAACGCCGTTACCGACGAGCGTATGGCCCGGGAGCTGGTGGAGCAGCGCCGTCAGGCCCAGAAGGACGCCCTGGCCAAGCTCAACCAGAAGGTTACCCTGGATAACCTCTTCGCTAAGATGCAGGAGGGCGAAATGAAGGAGCTGCCTCTGATCGTCAAGGCGGACGTGCAGGGCTCCGCCGAGGCCGTGAAGGCTTCTCTGGAAAAGATTTCCAACGAGGAGGTCCGGGTCAAGGTCATCCACGCAGGCGTTGGCGCCATCAACGAAAGCGACATCCTGCTGGCTTCCACCTCCGGTGCCATTATCGTTGGCTTCAACGTTCGGGCGGACAACGCGGCTCAGGCCTCCGGTCAGCGTGCCAACGTGGATATCCGGTACTACCGGGTGATCTACGATGCCATCGATGAGATCGAGGCGGCTATGAAGGGTATGCTGGCACCCAAGTACGAGGAAGTGGTCATCGGCCACGCCGAAGTGCGCATGACCTACAAGGTCTCCGCCATCGGCACCATTGCCGGCTGTATGGTCAAGGACGGCAAGGTCACGAGAGACGGCCAGGTTCGGGTACTGCGGGATAACATCGTCATTCACGAGGGCGAGATCGGCTCTTTGCAGCGGTTTAAGGACGCTGTGAAGGAGGTCACCGCCGGTTATGAGTGCGGCATGAGCATCCTCAAATACAACGACATCCGGGAAGGCGACGTATTTGAGTGCTTCGTCATGCAGGAAGTGAAACGGTAAAGGATCGCCCTCTCCGCCCCAGTGTGCGCACTGGGGCACCTGAAGGTGAATTGTCCCGTAGGGACAAGAGAAACCACCCTGGGGTGCTCCCAAAGGGAGAGGCAAGTAGGTTCCTAAAACCTTTTAGAGCAGTAAAGAAATACGGCATTACGCCCTTGGCTCCCCCTTTGGGGGAGCTGGCACGACGCTTTAGCGGCGTGACTGAGAGGGCAAGAAACAACCAATATTTGCCGCACCGCGGGCTGCGGTGCGGCAAATGCGATTCTAAGGAGGATAAACCATTATGGCATCCAATCGCATTGCAAGCATCAATGAGGAAATTCAGAAGGAGCTTTCCGCCCTTCTGCGTACTGTAAAGGATCCCAGAGTGCAGGACGTGATGATCTCCATTACCCGGGTGGAAACCACCCCGGATCTGCGCTATACCAAGGTCTATGTGAGCTTCCTTCAGGAGGACAAGGCCAAGGCGGCCATGGCGGGACTGAAGTCCGCCGCCGGCTTCCTCCGCCGTCAGCTGGGCAGCAATCTCCGTCTGCGCTACAGCCCGGAAATCGTCTGGGAACAGGACGATTCCATTGCCTACGGCGCGAGGATGATCAAGCTCATCAATTCCCTGGGGGTAAACAGCGATGAAGAAACTGACGAGAAGTGAGACGGCCTACTTTCTGGCGACCCATGATCATTTCTGCATTCTGAGCCACCGCCGGCCAGACGGGGATACGGTGGGTTCCACAGCGGCCCTGTGCCTTGGGCTGCGGCAGCTGGGGAAGACCGCCCATGTACTGGTGAACGAGGAAGTTACCCAGCGATTCCGGTGGCTCCATGAGGGCCTGACCAAGGAGAAGGAAGAGGAAGGGGACACCATCGTGTCTGTGGACGTGGCCTCTCCCGGAATGCTGCCGGAGGCCTTCCTGCCACTGAAGGATAAAATCGCCCTGCGGATCGACCATCACTTCTCCGCCGCATCCTTTACGGAAGAGGAACTGGTGGATCCGGGCAGCGCCTCCTGCGCGGAGCTGACCTGGGATGTGCTGGAAGAGGCAGGGGTCACCATGGATGAGAAAATCGCCGAGGCGATTTATGTGGGCACGTCTACCGATACCGGCTGCTTCCGGTTTGCCAATACCACGGCCCATACCTTTGAGACGGCGGCCAAGTGCGCTTCAGCCGGGGCCGGAATCTATGCGCTGAACCAGGCGCTGTTTGAAACCAACTCCCTGGGACGGCTGCAAATGCAAGCCTGGATCGTAGAGAACATGGAAATCCTCCAATCCGGGAAAATGGCGGTTTGCGCCATTCCCAAAGCCGTGGAGGAGAAAATCGGGGTCAACGAGGACGACATGGACAACATTTCCGCCTTTCCCCGGACGGTGGCCGGGGTGTGCATGGCGGCCACCCTGCGGGAAAATCAGGACGGCAGTGTGAAGCTGTCCGTCCGGGCCATCCCAGGCTATGACGCTACCCTGGTAACCCAGCGGTTCGGCGGCGGCGGACACAAGGGCGCGGCGGGGGCTACCATCCAGCTGCCTCTGGAAGAAGCGGCCAGGGCTGTGGCTGACGTGATGTTGGAGCAGAAACCATGAACGGCATCGTCATTGTGGACAAGCCTCAGGGCTGGACAAGCCAGGACGTGACCGCCCGGCTGCGGCGGGTGTTCAACACCCGGCGGATCGGTCACGGCGGTACCCTGGATCCCATGGCCACCGGCGTGCTGCCTGTGTTTGTGGGTCGGGCTACCCGGGGCGTGGAATTCTTTGAACACGCGGAAAAGACATACGAAACGGTGCTGCGGCTGGGCATTGCCACGGACACCGAGGACATTACCGGCACCGTTCTCACGGAGCGGCCGGTGAATGTTACGATTTCAGAGGTGGAACAGGTCCTGGAAAATTTCCGGGGAGACATCCTTCAGGTGCCGCCCATGTATTCCGCCCTGAAGGTGAACGGCCAGAAGCTCTATGACCTGGCCCGAAAGGGAAAAGAGGTGGAGCGGCAGCCGAGGCCTGTTACCATCCACGAGCTGACCCTGCTGGGAATGGATGGGACGGACGTCCGGCTGCGGGTGCGCTGCTCCAAGGGTACCTATATCCGCACCCTGTGCAAGGATATTGGGGAGGTCTTAGGCTGCGGCGGCACCATGGCCGCGTTGCGGCGGGTTCAGGCGGGGGAATATACCGCGTCAGAGGCCGTACCCCTGGAAACGCTGCTGACAGTGGAGAATCCGGAAGGGTATTTGCGGCCGGTGGACAGCATGTTCCGGAAATACCCGGCGGTGACTCTGACGGCCAACCAGGAAAAGCGGTGCCGCAACGGGAACGCCTTTTCCGTAAAGCTGCCGGAAGGAACCTACCGGGCCTACAGCGCAGACCGGGAGTTTCTGATGCTGGCCAAGGTGGAAGATAATATTATGTCAACCATCAAAAGCTTCTTTGATGTATAGAACATTGTGGTGAACCTATGAGGAAAACAATTTGCGCGCTGGGTTTTTTTGACGGCGTTCATCTGGGCCATCAGGCTCTGCTAAGTCAGTGCCGCCGACTGGCCCTGGAGGAAGGCGCGGCGGCCGGCGTGGTGACCTTTGCCTCCCACCCGGACACCCTGGTTTTGGGAAGCACCCCAAAGCTGATTAACAGCCCTAAAGACCGGAGCTGGCTGCTGAAAGAAAAATTCCATATGGATTTCGTGGTGAGCCTGCCCTTTGACCGGGCCATGCGGGAGATGCCCTGGGAGGATTTCCTGGACATGCTCCAAAGCACCTATGGCGCCGTGGGCTTCGTCTGCGGCGAGGACTTCCGGTTCGGAAGCCGTGGGGCGGGAACCGCGGCGCTTTTGAAGGAATACTGCCACCGGCGGGGCCTAAATTCTGCGGTGGTGCCGGAGCAGACGTTGGACGGCATCCGGGTGTCCAGCACCTATATCCGCCGCCAGATCGAAACAGGGGACATGGCCACGGCTGTCCGATTTTTGGGACATCCCCATATTCTCAGCGGTCAGGTGGTACACGGCCAACAGCTGGGACGGCGGCTGGGGATTCCCACGGCCAATCTTCGGCTGCCGGAGGGGCTGGCCATGCCGAAATTCGGTGTGTACGCCTGTCTGTGCGACATTGACGGAGAAAAGTACCCTGCAGTTGCCAACATCGGCACCCGTCCCACTGTGGAGGGCACCGGAATTACGGTGGAGCCTGGATTTTAGATTATGACGGGGATCTGTATGGCCGGGAGATCATTCTGGAATGCTATCGGTTTCTCCGCCCGGAACAGAAGTTCCCCAGCCTGGAAGCATTGAAGGAAGCCATCCGGGCAGACGCGGAGGAAGCCAGAAAGCTGTTAAAGTAACCTTAACATTTGTGCCTCTTGTGTTAAAGAACAAAATGCGCTATAATAGAAAAATGCAATACCAAAGAAAAACGACACAACCAGGGAGGGAAGAATATGCCGCCTTACGATGAGGACTTAAGACGCCGCCAGGAAAGACGGGAAGCCATGCGGCGGAAGAAGGAAGCCGAGGCCAAGCGGATGCGGCGGATGCTGATTCTCGCCCTGGTGATTTTGTGCCTGTGCGGCTGGGGCGTCTATGCCCTGGTTCAGAAAAGCGGCGGGGAAAGGCCCGCAAAGACCGTGGAAACCCAGCCCAAGGTGGTTCCCACCGAGTCGGCCTCTCCCATTTTCCAGGATCCCATTACCACCATTCATATCCGGGCCGCCGGTGACTTGAACGTGACGGACAGTGTGGTGGATTCCGGCATTACCGCCGTTGGGTATGACTATACTGCTGTGTTTCGGGATGTGGCCGCGGATCTGTCTGAGGCGGATCTGACGGTGCTGAACTTCGAAGGCAACATTTTCGGGGAGCCCTATGGCTCTGAGACCACCTCCGCGCCTGTGGAGCTGCTGCGGAGCCTGCGCAACGCCGGTGTGGACATGCTGCAAATGGCCAACTCCTGCGCCGTGAACAACGGTCTCAACGGCCTCAATTCCACCCTTCAGGCCGTCCGTGGGGCCGGGCTGGAGCCCTTGGGGGCCTACGGCAGCGAAAGTGAGCTGCGCGCCGGAAAGGGCTATACCATTACGGAGGTGCGCGGGGTTCGGGTGGCCTTTGTGGCCTTTACCAAGGGCCTGGGCGGCCGGGGTATGCCCGCCGGCAATGAGCAGCTGGTAAACCTTCTGTACACCGACTATGCCACGGAGTATAAAACCATCGATCGGGATCGGATCACCAGCATTTTGAAGGCAGTGGAGTCGGAACGGCCGGACATCACCATTGCCCTGCTCCACTGGGGCAGCGAATATAACGACGACATCAGCAAGTCCCAGGATTCCATCGTCTCCCTGATGCAGAAACAGGGCGTGGACGTGATCATCGGCACCCATCCCCATACCGTTCAGCCCATCACCTTCGACCAGAATACCGGGGCCTTTGTGGCCTACTCTCTGGGCGATTTCTTCGGGGACGCGGAGCGGGGCGGCACCAACTACTCCATCATCCTGGATCTGGAAATTACCAAGGATACCACTACCGGCACCACCAGGGTGACCAATTACAGCACCATCCCCATCTATACCGTGAAGAAATCGGACAGCGAAGGGGACTACAGCTACAGCCGGGTCATGCGGATCAACGAAGCGCTGACGGCCTACAACGGCAACTTCCTGGATCGGGTGAACGGCACCTGTAAAGACTCTATGGACTATGCTCTGACCCGGATTAAGAGCCGTCTGATCAAGAAGGAAAAGGATCAGAATGGCAACGAGATCACGCCCACGGAAGAAACCACAATTGCCACAACCGTGGAAACAACCACAACGCCGGGGACAACCCAATAGTTTTCGAGAAAACGGAAGCGCGGTACGCTTCCGTTTTTCGAATTCTGTCTGGGAAAACAGTTGCTATTTCCCTAAAGTCAGGCTATAATAGAAAGCATCTGATCGTGCAAAAGAAAGACGAAGGAGACACCATGGCCCAAAGAAAAAAGATACTGCTTCTGACCACGGGAGGCACCATTGCGTCCCTCCCCGGAGGAGAGGGCCTGGAGCCCCAGCGCTCTGAGGTCATGGAGCGGGAGCTGAACCAGCTGCGCACCTACTATGACATTACCGTCCGGGACGTGATCTGCCTGGATTCCTCCAACATCCGTCCGGAGGAGTGGCAGCTCATTGCCACCCACATTTTTGAGGATCGGGAAGGCTTTGACGGGGTCGTGGTGTCCCATGGCACCGATACCATGGCCTATACCGCCTCTGCTGTGACCTTCATGCTGCCGGACATCGACCTGCCTGTGGTGTTCACCGGCTCTCAGCTGCCTCTGGCGGATATGCTCTCCGATGGGCCGGATAATCTGCGAACGGCCTTTGCCATGGCGGCTTCGGGG
>Ga0129317_1002003_pt1 | contig 12819 bp, 12 predicted proteins | sample Cm1ome_FD_94430 | JGI IMG/M metagenome (GOLD analysis project Ga0129317, IMG submission 94430) | Eastern black-and-white colobus group fecal microbial communities from Wisconsin, USA - Cm1105 metagenome | ecosystem: Host-associated > Mammals > Digestive system > Large intestine > Fecal | place...
AATTTTCAATCTGCAAGGCGGAGGAATGAGGCGATGCGGTGGCATCGTCGATTGACGATAACGCAGCAGATGGAAATTCAGACAAGCCATTAGGCCAAATGTGAGTGATACAGTACACTAGCGTTCCATGTCCCACGTAATGTTCTTTCCGTCTGACCTTGCAATAATGGTGCCATGCTCATCTGTGCGCAATACATTGACCCCGGCGTCTGCCAGACGCTGCAGTGTTGCCTGATGGGGATGGCCATAATCATTTTCTGCACCAACACTGATGACTGCCCAGGTGGGCTGAGTATAGGCCAGAAATAAGCTGGTTGTGGCATTGGAAGAACCGTGGTGGCCGGGACAGATCACATCACTGTAAAGATTCAGACCGCTGCGGCACATATCTTCTTCACTTTGGACTTCTGCATCACCGGTCAGAAGAAAACTGTTTTCACCGTTGATAATGCGGATTGCGATCGAGTTGTTATTGGAATCCGTGTATGATTTAATCGGTCCGACGACCGTAAAGCAGGCATCCCCCAGCTGATATTCACTTCCGGCAAATGGATGAGAAACGGTATTTCCGGCATCACTTACTGCGCTTTGAAAGGAAGCATACGTTTTTGAGGTGTGGACGTAATCCGGCCCAAGGACGGTTTCGACCTCCGTAGTATGCAGCACACCGATCAGTCCGCTTAAATGATCTGCGTCATAGTGTGATGCGATCAGATAGTCAAGTTTTGTGATTCCAAGGCGTTTCAGATAAGCGACAACAAAGGAAGAATGGCTTCGATTTCCACCGTCATAAAGAAGAGCATGGTCTCCGGAACGTACAAGAACGGACAGGCCCTGCCCGACATCGAGGTAATGGACTTCGAAGGAATCAGACCCTACTGTGGTACCATCGGCAATTTTTGGATTGTCATCAGAGCCGGATATCGAGCGCCAGGGAGGCGAAAGACCAAGCGGTATGTAAAAATGATCTTCAAGCGCAGTGCGGACATCGACAGTCAGTGGCTGAAGAAACTCCTCCTGCAGTGGGGTGATCACATAGTCAGCGGCTGCAGTGGAAATGGTATTCCAGACCGGAATCAGAATCCATTTTCGAACGGGGGCTGCGATGGTATTGTCGAGCGGCTCCAGAATATGTTCATGAAGCGGGTCCAGAACGTGTTCTTCAAGTGGAGAGAGCACGTAAGGCTCTACGATCGATTCACAGACCGGTGAGAGGATATACGTATCCGCTGTACGAAGCAGCATCCGGGTTTGTGCCGGAAAGAGAGAAGTAAAAATCCAGAGAATGAGAAGCACCGGCAGCGCATAGCGGCGAATAAAGCGGGGCAGCCTGCGGCGTTTTCCCTGAGAGGATTGTTTATAGTGTGGATAAAACTGTTTTTTTCTGCGTTTTCTGTTCATAACTTTTATGCTTATATCGGGGCGGGTCACTAAGCCATAAAACCACTCCTGTGCAAGCACATCGTGGTTTCAGGCTTTTGACCCTGGCATCATAATAATAAGAAAAGCGGAGCCGGAAATTCCAGCTCCGCTTTTGACATACGGTATCTTAAAGTTTTACTACATTAGCTGCCTGCATTCCGCGAGCGCCTTCTGTCAAATCATAAGAAACTGCCTGTCCTTCTTCGAGAGTCTTGAAGCCTTCTCCCTGGATTGCAGAAAAATGTACGAATACGTCAGATCCGTTCTCTCCTGTAATAAAACCATAGCCTTTTTCTGCATTGAACCACTTTACTGTACCCTTGTTCATGATGGTACCTCCTAACCTTTTACAAGTGACTGTACAAAAAATTTCACTCACTATTATAGATTATAAAGGTTTATTTCATGTCTATAATAGTGAGTGAAACTAATGAACCAGTCAATCTTTATGCACTCTCATTATAGCACAAACTGAGGGTGTGTCAAGTAAAATACTGAAAAATCACTACTTATTCAGAGGCAGAAGTTTCGGAAAGATCAACCACATCTTCCGAGCTGTAAGTCTCCGGTTCCAAGGATAAATCTTCGGAACCGCCCAGGGTTTCAGAAGTCTCATCATCGGAAATGATTTCTGTTTCCAGTTCAGGATCAGACTGCAGTTCAGTGAAATCACCGGAGAAGAGATCATCGGAATAAGTGGTTTTTGTGATTTTTGCAGCCTTGTAGAGCTGATCAGCTACCTTTGACTGATAGAGTGCCCATACAAGAGATTCACGTCCGTAATCTTCTTCAAAGGAAACAGAGTTTGCTTCACCGTAGTCGGCAGCATTGTTTTCAAGATAAGCCAGGTAATCATCCTGTGTTACAGTGATATCATTTGCTTCACAGTAAGCGCTGATCAGCAGACGCTGATATACCGTTGTAAGTACCTCTGAATCGATATCTTCTTCGGAAATACCGAAAGCAGCGAGGATATCTGCATCGCTTGTGTTGTCGTCTCCGGCAAACATGCGGTAGAAGACCATGGTGTCCTCTTTGCAGGCATCATAGAGCTCCTGTGGATAACCATTGAAGGTTGTAGCATCAAGAGCAGCCTGGAACAGAGATTCAATTGCATCAGAATAACTGATATCCGTATACTGATCCTCAAGATTTTTGCGGACAGCTGCCTCATACTCCTCTTTGCTGGAATAATCCGTATAATTAGCGATATAATCATCGTTGTATTCCGGAACAGACAGGCGGGTAACACCGGTGACAGTGACATCAAAATCAACAGTCTTTCCGACCCAGTCTTCATCTACCCAGGCATCCTCTGCAAAGGTTACGGAAAAATGCTTCGTATCTCCGGTGGAGAGACCGGTCAGTTCTTTATCGAAATCAGCACCGTATTCTTCATTACCGATTGTAAAGTAAGTATTTTCCACATCATCGGCGTCATCTGAAATGGCACCAGTAGAAGCAGACTCGTCTGAAAGAGCCTCGGTAGAAGCAGACTCATCTGAAAGAACCTCAGTAGAAGCAGACTCATCTGAAAGAACCTCAGTAGAAGCAGACTCATCTGAAAGAACCTCGGTAGAAGCAGACTCATCTGAAAGAACCTCGGTAGAAGCAGACTCGTCGGAAGCAGCTTCAGTAGAATCGGCTTCATCGGAAGCAGCGTCCGCATTGGCTTTGGCTGAATCGGTTCCCTCTACGGAAGACTTTAAGGAAACGTAGATGATATCGCCGGAAGCAGAAGGGGTGTCGATGTCTTCTTCCACAGCAACGCTTTGCAGGTCTGCATCGATCTGCTGCTGAACCATATCGTCGGTGACATCGTAAGTGTACTGAATGATCTCGAGTCCGTCATAATTGCCGAGCGTCACATATTTGGAAGCATCCTTTACAAGATAATCCGAAGGTGTGATCGGTGCAATAGAAGCTTCTGTTTCACTTTCTGTTTCAGCTGTATCATCAGAAGCATCTCCGGCTTCTGTATTCATATCCTCAGAAGAGTCGTCAGAGGATACAGTAGCTTCGGTCTGTGCGTCCGCCTCAGTCTGCGTAGCGGTATCGGTACTTTGTTTGGCTGGTGCGGAGGTCTCAGTTTCTTTTTTGTCACTGCCGCATCCGAAAAGTGCAATTGCAGCTGCCAGTCCAAGTGCAGAAATGAGATATCTTTTTTTCATAAATTTAATCCTTTCTGAAAACAAAATAGGTTATATTATTGAAAGTATAACATTTTTAGTAAGTTATTGTAAACCGCTTTTAGGGAAGTCATAGAATTTTCACTTTTAACTTTTCAGGGGAGCGGTGCTGTGATATCATAGTTTTAATAATACGAACGTAAAACGGAACGTTTAGAAGAAAGGACTGTGAGATGATATGTATTGAAATTCCGTCACAGGCGGAAAGGATTCTTGAGGTTCTGCACAAAAACGGACACGAGGCATACGTAGTAGGGGGCTGTGTGCGTGATTCGATTCTTGGACGGGAACCGGGAGACTGGGATATTACAACATCGGCATCGCCGCAGGAGGTAAAAGCGCTGTTTCCGCGTACCATTGATACGGGGATTGAGCATGGAACCGTGACGGTGATGGATGGGAAAGATGGATTTGAAGTGACGACATATCGGATTGACGGAGATTATGAGGACAGCCGTCATCCGAAAAATGTGGTTTTTACAAAGAGTCTGACGGAAGATCTGAAGCGGCGCGATTTTACGATCAATGCGATGGCCTATTCACCGGAAACGGGACTGGTGGATGAGTTTGGCGGTCTGAAGGATATGGAACAAAAGGTGATCCGCTGCGTGGGTGATGCAAGGGAGCGTTTTGGTGAGGATGCACTGCGGATGATGCGGGCGGTGCGTTTTGCGGCACAGCTTGGCTTTACACTGGCGGATGACACAAAAAATGCCATTCATGCAATGGCTGGAAATCTTGTCAATATCAGTGCAGAAAGAATACAGACGGAGCTGGTTAAGCTGATGGTATCTCCGCGTCCGCACTGGTTCAGGATGGCATATGACACCGGTATTACGGCTGTTATTATGCCGGAGTTTGACCGGATCATGGCGCAGCGCCAGCACAATCCGCACCATGCTTATACGGTTGGTGAGCATACACTGGTGGCTCTGCGCAGTATTCCGTCGGACAAGGTGCTGCGGCTGACAATGCTGTTTCACGATATGGGCAAGCCGGATGTATTTGAGACGGACCAAAACGGTAAGGATCATTTCCGGGGACACGCTGCATACAGTGCAGTCATTGCAAAGCAGGTTATGAAGCGTCTGAAATTTGATAATGATACGCTGCATCAGGTCTGCAATCTGGTCAAAAATCATTCACTGTATCCACAGCTGAGCGGTCGTGACATAAGGCGTGCAGCATGGCAGATCGGACCGGATCAGTTTGATGAATTTTTGCTTGTAAAACGTGCGGATATCATGGCACATCACCCGGATGTGATTCCTGCGAAGCTTGATTATCTAAGAGAACTGGAGCGTATCTGGGGGCACATTAAGGCACATCACGACTGTATGTCGCTCAAGGAACTGAAGGTTACCGGAAAGGATCTGATCGAGGATGGCATGGCACCGGGACCCGGACTTGGAGCGGTACTAGAGCAGCTGCTGCAGCTTGTGCTGGATGACCCGGCCAAAAATGAGAGAGAGCTTTTGCTGGAGGAAAGCCGCAGGATGCGCGCGGCAGACCCGCAGGCGAGTCTGAAAGAGTGCTAAGAGGGAGTGTCAAAATGAAGAGAGAGCTTAAATTAAAGGAGCGCATGATCGCGTATGAAAACGGAAGTCCTGCGCGGATTCAGCATTTCATGAAGGTATATGCATTTGCAGATATGATCGGAGAAGCAGAGGGGCTTTCCGGGGAGACGATGGAAATCCTGCGGGCAGCCGCACTTGTACACGATATCGGAATTCATGTCGCAGAAGAGAAATACGGAAGCTGCAGCGGAAAGCTTCAGGAGCAGGAAGGACCGGCAGTCGCGGAAAAAATGCTTTCCGAGGTCGGATATGAAAAAGAAGCAATTCAGCGTATCTGTTACCTGGTCGGACATCATCATACGTATACCGATATTGACGGGATGGATTACCGGATTTTGGTGGAAGCCGATTTCCTGGTTAATCTGTACGAAAATGAATCAAGCCGCCATGCGATGCGAAATGCCAATCAGAAGATTTTTGCGACCGAAGAGGGGAAAAAAATTCTGCATGAAATGTTTGCGCTGGAGGATATGACAGAGGTATGATCTGAGCGCGACAGAGGTATGATCTGAGCGCAGGTGTCCGCCGTTTAGACTCTTGCTGAGATGATTTTGTAATTAACCGAATCAAGTAAGTCACCTGCTTTAATTGCGGGAAACAATAAGCAGTGAGTGGGACTTATAGAAGTTTTAGTCTTCTTGACTGAGATAAATGCAGATTACCTGTGGAAAGAGGGAAAAAGATGAAATCTCCACTTACAACACTGTGCTACGTGGAACAAAAGGACAGCTATCTGATGCTGCACCGCGTCAGCAAAAAGAATGATGTGAATAAGGATAAATGGATCGGAATAGGCGGTCACTTTGAAGAAGGAGAAAGTCCGGAGGAATGCTTGCTGCGGGAAGCATATGAGGAAACGGGACTGAGGCTTATCTCCTGGAAATTCCGTGGAATCGTGACATTTATAGCAGACGGGTGGCCATCGGAATACATGTGCCTCTATACGGCAGATGGGTTTGAGGGCAGGCTTTCGGACTGTAACGAGGGAGTTCTTGAATGGGTACCAAAGGCGGAAGTAACGAAGCTGAATCTCTGGGAGGGAGATCGGATCTTTCTGAAGCTTCTGGCTGAGGACGCTCCGTTTTTCTCATTGAAACTGACGTATCATGATGATATACTGACGGGTGCCTGGCTGGACGGAAAGGAAATGGAGCTATTTGATATCTGTGATGCGTCCGGTGAAGTGACAGGGAGAGTGACAGAAAGGTCTGTGGCACATGCGGCGGGGCTGATGCACCGCACGGCACATGTCTGGGTCATCCGCGAAAGGACGACCAAAAAAGATACAGAGAAAAAGAGCAAAACCATCGGAGCAGGAGCTGCAGAGCAGGAAAGAAGGAATGCGGATGCATGCGCCGATCGTTTTGAGCTTCTGATGCAGAAAAGAAGCTGCAAAAAGAGTTCCTTTCCAGGATGCTATGATGTATCGTCAGCCGGTCATGTAAAGGCAGGAGACGGATATCTGGAATCTGCACTGCGGGAGCTTGCAGAAGAGCTTGGCATTACGGCTGCGCCGGAGGAGCTGGAATACGTCGGCCGCTTTGACAGCGGTAATATTCTGGCAGAATTTGACGGTAAGCCATTTCATGACCGCGAAATTTCATCCGTTTACATATATCGCCGGCCGGTGGATGAAAAAAAGCTGAAGCTGCAGGAAGAAGAGGTGGAATCCGTGAAGTGGATGCCATACGAAGAAGTGCTTCAGGCAGCAAAAAACAAAAATCCGGAATTTTGCGTAAATGAGAAGGGGCTGAAGCTGCTTGGCGCATATCTGGAGAAATAGCTGGCAAAGAACGAAAAACAAGAAATGTCGTGAGCAATCAGCGCAGAAAAATGCTTATCTTTGATAAAGCGGACGCTTGCAGTCCGCTTTTCCGTTTGCTCATGAAAGAAAGAGGAAAGTTATGAACAAAGTATCATGGAAAAACCCGATCCTGCTGTTTATAACAGCTGTAGTCTGGGGAGGCGCATTTGTGGCGCAAAGCGTTGGAACGGATTACGTCGGACCATTTACCTTTAATTTCGCAAGATGCATTCTGGGAGCCCTGGTTCTGATACCGTGCATGTTTTTGCTGGATCGGATAAACGGAAACGCAGAGAAAGAAGAACCCAAAAAAGAACCAATGGAAAGAAAGACGCTGATAATCGGTGGAATCTGCTGCGGTGTTGCTCTTTTTGCGGCAGGTAATCTGCAGCAGTTCGGTATTCAGTACACCAGTGTCGGGAAAGCAGGCTTTATCACAGCCATGTACATTGTGCTGGTACCGGTACTCGGGATTTTCCTGAAGCGAAAAGCAGGAATTAAGGTCTGGGGCGGTGTTTTACTTGCAGTCGCCGGATTATATCTTCTGTGTATGACAGACGGACTTTCCGTGAACTTCGGGGATCTGCTTATGCTTATGTGTGCATTTATTTTTGCGATTCATATTCTGATCATCGACTACTTTTCGCCTAAAGTGGACGGCGTGCGTATGTCCTGTATTCAGTTTCTGGTATGCGGACTGCTTTCCGGTGTTGGTATGCTGCTGACGGAAACCGTAGATGTTCAGGCAATGCTAAAGGCGTGGATGCCGATTACCTATGCGGGCGTGATGTCCTGCGCAGTCGGTTATACACTGCAGATTATCGGCCAAAAAGACATGAATCCGACGGTTGCTTCGTTGATTCTGAGTCTGGAATCGGTGGTTTCCGTGCTGGCAGGGTGGGTGCTCCTTGGAGAAAGCCTCAGCCTGCGTGAGCTTTCCGGCTGTGTGCTGATGTTTGCAGCGATCATACTGGCACAGCTGCCGGCGCGGAAGACGGTCGGAACAATGAACCCGGGAAGCAGCCGGAAAAAAGTAGTTGGGAAAGCAGCCGAGGAAGGCTGAAAAGAAACGAACAGTAAATAAAGAACGAGTCCATTTTTATGCGATAAAGATAAAATAGTTATTTGCGGAATGATAGACTGGTGTGGTGAATGAAATGAAAAAAAGAGAAAATGCAGCGCTTTGCCGTCTCTGTCCGCGTGCCTGCAGCGTGGACAGAAATGCCGGTCAGAAGGGACGCTGCCAGGTGGATGCTCAGATCAAAGTAGCGCGGGCGGCACTTCATATGTGGGAAGAACCTTGTATTTCCGGAAAGGAAGGATCAGGTGCGGTATTTTTTTCCGGTTGCAGCCTGGGCTGTGTTTATTGCCAGAATCACGATATTTCCGGTGGAAAAGCAGGGCTTGTGATTACGAAAGAACGGCTCGCTGAAATTTTTCTCGAGCTGCAGGAGCAGGGAGCGAATAATATTAATCTTGTGACGGCCGGGCATTATGTCCCGCAGATCATTGAGACACTGCAGGCAGCAAAGCAAAGAGGACTTCATATTCCGGTCGTTTACAACAGCAGCGGCTACGAAAAAGAAGAAACAATACGAATGCTGGAGGGTCTGGTCGATATTTATCTGCCGGACCTTAAATATCTGGATCCGGAGCTGTCAGAACGTTACTCCGGTGCTGCCGATTATCCGGAGTATGCAAAGAAAGCAATTGCGGAAATGGTTCGCCAGCAGCCGACTTCCTGTTTTGATGAAGAAGGAAGAATGCAGCGCGGTGTGATTGTACGTCATTTGCTGCTTCCGGGGCATGTCCGTGAGGCAAAGCATGTCGTAAAATACCTCTATGAAACGTATGGAGATCAGATATACATCAGTATGATGAACCAGTATACGCCGATGAAAGAAACATTTGAGGATCCGCTTTTAAATCGAAGAGTGACAAAGAGAGAGTACCAAAGATTACTGGATTATGCGGCAGATCTGGGTGTGACGAATGGCTTTTATCAGGAGGGCGGAACAGCGAAAGAAAGTTTCATTCCGGCATTTAATTATGAAGGAGTACTGCCTGAATAATAACTGACTTAATAACTGCCTGAATAATAATAGGAAAGATCAAAGTGACTGCGTTCATGAAATATCATAAGGGGGAACCCGCTTGCGGAATCTCGTAAGGAGGGATCCGTTTACGGGAGGATTCGGATTCCTTATGATCCTACAAGTAGCGAAGCGGATTGCGAATGTCCGCTTTACTTAGACATCTGCAGCCGAATAAAAAGAAATGAGGAAGAAAAATGACAAACACAAAGCGCGAATATAAAGGGGATAAGAATCCCAGCCGCAAAAAAGAAGGAAAAGGCACATACAGCCAGAAAAGAGAAGGAAAAAGCGCATACAGCCAGAAAAGAGAAGGAAAAAGCGCATACGGCCAGAAAAGAGAAGGAAAAGGCGCGTACGATCAGAGGAAAGAAACGAAAAATGCAGCGGCACGGCAGGCCTTGCGTGGAGCTGTAGGGCAGACACAGACAGAACGGCGCAAAAAAATCCCGGGTCAGATATGCCCGGTTGAAAAGAAGTGCGGCGGCTGTCAGTTTCTTCATATGACATATGAAGAACAGCTGGCATGGAAACAGAAACAGATTTCAAAACTGATGAAGCCACTCTGCCCGGTACATTCTATCACCGGCATGGAAAATCCCCTGCATTACCGCAATAAAGTACATGCAGTCTTTACACACAAGCGGGATGAGATTATTTCTGGTATTTATGAGGAGGGTACTCATGACGTCGTAAAGGTAGATGAATGTCTGCTTGAAAATCAGGTGGCCGATGCGATTATCCGCGATATCCGCCAGCTTCTGAAATCCTTCAAAATCAAAACATATAATGAAGACAGTGGATACGGCCTGTTCCGTCATGTGCTGATTCGCTGCGGACATAAGACACATCAGGTGCTTGTTGTACTTGTGCTTGGCTCGCCGATTCTTCCGTCAAAAAACAATTTTGTCAAAGCACTTTTAAAGCTGCACCCGGAAATCACATCGATTGTTTTGAATGTGAACGATAAAAAGACAAGTATGGTACTTGGCGAAAAAGAAACGGTGCTTTACGGAAAAGGTTATATCGAGGATGAGCTGTGTGGCAGAAGATTTCGCATTTCTCCGAAATCCTTTTACCAGATCAATTCCGTACAGACAGAATTTTTGTATGCAAAGGCAATCGAACTGGCCAATCTGACCGGAAAAGAGCGCGTGATCGATGCCTACTGCGGAATCGGAACGATCGGACTGGTAGCAGCTCAAAAAGCCGGAGAAGTCATTGGCGTGGAACTGAACCCGGATGCTGTACGGGATGCAAACCGAAATGCGAAGATGAACAATGCACAGAATATTACCTTCTATCAGAATGATGCCGGCGTATTCATGACAGAAATGGCACAGGCCGGTGAGCATGCGGACGTTGTCTTTATGGATCCGCCGCGCGCCGGAAGCGATGAAGCATTTCTTACCTCCGTTATCCGTCTTTCACCGAGACGTATCGTGTATATTTCCTGCAATCCGGAGACACTTGCAAGAGATGTTTCCTGGCTGAAAAAACACGGATATCAGGCAGAAGGCTGCTGGGGATATGATATGTTTCCGTTTACCGGGCATGTGGAGACGGTATGTCTTTTGTCCAAACTTTCCAGTGCGAAGAATACTATCGATGTGAAGGTAGATATGGACGAGTTGGATGTGACTTCAGCGGAAACCAAAGCTACATATGAGGAGATCAAAGCATACGTGCTGGAGCAGACCGGATTTCAAGTAAGCAATCTGTATATAGCACAGGTGAAGCGCGAATGCGGAATAATTGAAAGAGAGAACTATAACAAGCCGAAGTCAGAGGACTCAAGACAGCCACAGTGCCCGGAAGAAAAACGCAAAGCTATTATGGAGGCATTTAAACATTTCGGGATGGTGCGATAACTTGAAAATCTACGATTAACATTATGGGAATATCGTCGTTACTAATGACGGTATTCTGTTTGATTTACAAGAAAAAGAATTGCTCAATGTTGGAATGGGCAATAAATATGAAGTTGTGGAGATGAGTGATATGCGTACAGAGAATGTTGAGTTGAAAAATAGAATTTGTCGGGAGGCAAGTATGGGCGAAATTCGTGAAGCTATTATAGAGGATGCATCTTCCATTGCAGAGATAAGCAGAAGTTCCTTAGGCTATCAATGTGATAGTAGTCTTGTTGCGAGAAGGCTGAGAGAGATGGACTCTGACAAGCAAAAGGTATACGTTGCTGTCGAAAACAATGTAGTAATTGGATTTGTGCATGTTGAGTTGTATCAGTTGCTATATCAGAATGATTTAGCTAATGTATTAGGTTTAGCAGTTCGAAAAGACATGCAGAAAAAGGGCTATGGGAAAAAACTAATGCATTATGTGGAATGCTGGGCAGAGAAAATGAATTGCGATGCTGTTAGGCTTAATTCTGGAATACAGAGAAAAGAAGCCCATGACTTTTACAAAGCATTAGGTTTTGAAAACACAAAAGCACAAAAGAGGTTTGTTAAGCACATTCAGAGATAAATCCCAGTTTGTAGGGATGATAAATCTCCGATTTTTTGCGCAAAGGAGCATACAAATGAGCGAAAGAATAATGGCAGCTTGCGGAAATGATTGTTCTGTTTGTCCGAGATATATAAAAGAGCCATATGTCAAAACAGAAACTGAGTTGGCCCATACTGCAGAATTGTGGTACAAAATAGGCTATAGGGATCATGTTGTTACAAATGAAGAGATTTCATGTACTGGCTGTAAAGAAGATAACTGGTGTAGATATAAAGTTGTTAAATGTACTAATGAAAAGCAGATAGAGCATTGCGGGCAATGTTCACAAATTCCATGTGACAATATTAGAGAATGTTTTGAAGTTACAAAGTCATTTGAACCATTTTGTAAGCAAGTATGCACAGATGAGGAATATGCAATAATAAGCAAAGCTTTTTTTGAAAAAGAAAAGAATCTTAGTGAAAACCAGATTCCGATTTAATTGTCATAAGAGTTTCGGGTAAGGAAAATGGACTAGACAAGGTTGTCTATCATGAAAAAACGGCTTTTTCTCGCTTTATGTCGTGTGAATGAATGGCAATGTGAACTACTCTGTGGGTGTAAGAAAGGAGGCATGAAGCATGGAACAACAAAAAATAGGAAGTTTCCTAAAAGAGCTTCGAAAAGAGAAAAACCTCACTCAAGAGCAGCTGGCTGAAATATTAAATGTATCCGGACGTACTGTTTCCAGATGGGAAACCGGATCTAATATGCCAGACATTAGTTTGTTGGTAGAACTGGCTGAGTTTTATAAGATTAGTATCTCTGAAATCATCGATGGAGAAAGAAAAAGTGAGAACATGAATGAAGAAGTAAAAGAAACAGCATTAAAAGTATCTGGCTATGCAGAAATGATTAATTTGAAGATCCGGAAAAGATTGTTCTGGTTAACGATTGCGGCATTGATCGGAATGATTGCATTTGTAATTATTGAAGCAAGCGGGGCAGATGTTCCTGGTAGCGTGTATGAGAACATAGCAGGCGCAGGATTAGGTTTGAATTTTGGTATGTTGATCGTATTGGCAATGTACCTGTCTGGTATTTGGGGAAAATCAAAGCAGAAAAGGCCTTAAAAGAGAAAAAAAGAACGTATACAAATGTTTTTCGTAAGCGTCCAATAAGAGGGTGTATCGAAATTTCTGGCTGTTGCATGTAAACTATTGATTAGAGTTTTGGGAGTTGACTCTAAAAACTCTAAATCTAATCTAAGGAGCAGGCTTATGGAT
>Ga0129317_1002004_pt1 | contig 12816 bp, 10 predicted proteins | sample Cm1ome_FD_94430 | JGI IMG/M metagenome (GOLD analysis project Ga0129317, IMG submission 94430) | Eastern black-and-white colobus group fecal microbial communities from Wisconsin, USA - Cm1105 metagenome | ecosystem: Host-associated > Mammals > Digestive system > Large intestine > Fecal | place...
TCTGAATGCATTCAAAGAGTGCAAAACGCTCAGCTATCCTCTACCGGAAGGCATCACCAACTACGGCATTGCTTCTGCAGTTTATGGTTCGCACACCACGGTAAGCGGACGTGATCTTACCTACCATTACCGACGAGCGTGAGGTGAAAATCCTATTTGAAATTTTGGAGAAGCGATGCGAGATTAATCTCAGCACCATTATCTGCTCGCAGCGGGAACCGGCAAGCTGGAGCTCCATGATTCTGAATGACGAGGTCTCTGCCAACGCTATCTTGAAGCGCGCAACCAAGCACTACACCGTGGTGATTAAACCCGGAACGACTGCCTGAAACAAGGCTGCCGTTAGCGGCGCTCAGCTGCCGTTGGCCACTGCACCAGCTGCCGCTGGGCGCCGCAGAATGCAGGCAGGGCTAATTGGCCCCGCCTGCTTAATCGCCAAGGAACCCTCCGTACGGCGTTTAAAAGCATTCTCATGGTAACGGTTCCCTGCGATACAAAGCGGCTCCATCCGTTTGGATGGAGCCGCTTTACTGAATTACCGGATATAATTACTTCATGAAGCTGCCGTCGGTCATCTGATCCAGATAGCCCTGATACTTCTCAGCAATCTCGGTGGGAACCAGGTCGCTGATGGCACCGACAGACAGAACGCCGTTCTGCAGGGTGCCGTAGATGGTCTCGCCGCCGAAGGTGCCGTTCTCCACGGCCTCCATGCTCAGACCCACCAGGCCGGAGTTGTCGGTCACCTGGCTGCAGATGATGCACTCGTTCTGACCCAGGGAATCAGAGGGCTGGGCGATGTCATAGACCTTCACGGAGCCGGAAGCGGCGTTGGCCTCGTCGATGGCCTGCCGTGCGCCGGAGTCGACGGCAGAGGCGTCGCCGAAGAACACGTCGGCGCCCTGGTCCATCATGGCCTTGGCGAACTCGATGCCCTTATCGGAGGCGGAGAAGGAGTTGGAGTACACGATGTCCAGAGTCTTGACTTCTTTGCCCTCCTGGGCGCCCACGTAAGCGGCGGCCTCCTTGTAGCCCTCATACTTGCCCTTGGTGGTATCCAGCTCCATGCCGCCGATGAAGGCGATGGTGTTGCTCTCAGTCATCAGGCCTGCCAGAGCACCGGCGATCCAGCCGATCTGGGTGGCGTCGGGCAGCAGGGAGGTAACGTTGCCGTTGGCAGCCTTGGAAGGAGTGGACTCAGCGCCGTTCAGCAGAGCGAAGGCGATGTCGGGATACTCCTCGGCGGCCTGCAGCACCGCGTCGGTGTACTGGTTGCCGGGGGCGTAGATCAGGTCATAACCCAGGTCGCAGTAGGAGACAATGTTGTCATAGTAGGCGGACTGGTCAATGCTGTCGGAGTAGGCGGTCTCCCAGCCGTACTTCTCAGCAGCGGCGATCATGGCGTTGTAGCAGGCCATACCCCAGCCGCCGTCGGAGATGCTGGAGTCGCAGATCATGGCGACCTTGTAGGTCTTGCCGGATTCAGCGGCGGGTTCCTTGCTGTCGCCGGTGGAAGCAGGGGCCTCGGTCTTGCCGCCGCCGCAGGCGGCCAGGGACAGGACCATGGCCAAGGTCAGAAGCAGTGCAAACAGTTTTTTCATCTTTTCATTCCTCCAATTCCAAATTTCATGGTGGATGTATGTATAACTGCCATTGATATGGCGGTTATCCGAATTAACGCTCCTCGCGGAGGTAGGGCTTGCCCACGCCCTTGGGACCCGCCTTCTTCATGCCGATGACCGCCAGCACCACCACGGTGGCGATGTAGGGGATCATCTGGAAGAACTGATAAGGTACGCCGAAGCTGCTGACCTGGAGCCGGATCTGCAAGGCGTCGCAGAAGCCGAAGAACAGGCAGGCGAGCAGCACGCCGCCGGCGCTCCAACGGCCGAAGATCACGGCGGCCAGGGCGATGAAGCCGCGTCCGGCCACGTTGCCGTCGGTGTAGGTAGTGGTGTAGCAGGTGGTGAGGTAGGCGCCGCCCATGCCGGCCAGTGCGCCGCAGATGACGCAGGCCACGTACTTCACGCCCACCACGTTGATGCCCAGGGTGGCGGCGGCCTTGGGATACTCACCCACAGCCTTGAAGTTCAGGCCGGACTTGGTCTTGTTGAAGTAGATGGCGGTGAAGATCACCAAGGCGTAGGCCAGGTACACCATGGGGGTCTGCTCCAGGAACAGCTTGCCGATGAAGCTGGTGGGGGTCACGCCCAGCATGGAGGCCAGGGAATTCATCAGTCCCACCTGGACCAGCTCACTGCCGGCGCCGAAATAGACCCGGTAGATAAAGGCCGCCAGGGCCGGGGCAAAGATGTTGATGGCCATGCCGTAAACGATCTGCTCCGCGCAGAGGTTGATGGTAGCGTAGGCGTAGATCATATTTACCAGGATGCCAACCGCCGCGCCGGCCGCCACGCCCAGCAGGGGACTGCCGGTGATGAGGCTCACCAGGAAGCCGGTCAAAGAGCCGATAGCAGCCAGGCCCTCCAGGCCGATGTGGACCAGGCCCGCCCGCTGGGAGTACAGCTCCGCCAGAGCCAGGAAGATCAGCGGCGTCGCCATGCGGACACTGGAGAGGATCACGTTCATCATGAAATCCATATCACACAGCCTCCTTCTGCTTTTTGTCGGTCAGACGGCCCAGGAACGCCTTGAACTGGGGCAGCTTCACCATGGCGAGGCCCGCCACGGTAAACACGATCACTAAGGCCTGAATGATGTCGGATACGCTGGTGGGGACGCCGGTGGCCGCCTGCATGGTGGTGGAACCCACCCGCAGCGCCGCGAAGAAGATGGCCACCACAATGGTCGCCAGAGGATGAAGCTGGCCGATGAGGGCCATGGCCACGCCGTCGAAGCCGTAGCCCGCGCCGAAGCCGTTGATGAGGCGGAACTGGGTGCCCAGCAGCTCGGCGCTGCCGCCCAGACCCGCGATGGTGCCGGAGACAATGAAGCTCATCAGGATGTACCGCTTCACGGCGAAGCCGTTGAACTGGGCCGCCGTCATGTTCAGACCCACAGCCCGGAGCTGAAAGCCCTTGGAGGTGTAGAACAGGAAGTAGTACACCAGCAGGCCTACCACAAGAGCCATGATGAAAGCGGTGTTGACCCGCAGGCCGAACAGGCGGCTGAGCTTGGTGGAATCAGGCACGGACACGGTCTGGGGCACACTGCCGTCCCGGAGCCAATTGGTGTACACCACGCCCATGAACAGCGTCGCCACGTAGTTGAGCATGATGGTGATGATCATTTCGTTCTGGCCCCGGTAGACCTTCAAAAGGCCCGCGATCAGGGACCACAGGCCGCCGGCCACAGCACCGGCAATGAGGCACAGGAGGATGGCGGGGAGCCCCTCAATACCGCTTTGGGTGGCGATGTAGCAGCAGACGATGGAACCCATCAGGAACTGGCCCTCGCCGCCCAGGTTGAACACGCCACAGCGGTAGGCGAAGCAGGCACACAGGCCGGTGAAGATCAGCGGGGTGGAGCGGGCAAGGGTGGTACCCACGTTGCGCAGGCTGCCGAAGGCGCCGACCCACAGGGACTGCAGCGCCACCAGGGGATTGGCGCCCAGCACCGCCATGATGATGCAGCCGATGATAAAGGCCAGCAGGATGGAGATGACAGGCACCAGGAAGCTGACCAGCTTACTGCTGTTTTTCATTTCTTTTCTCCCTCCTTACTTGCCGGCCATAGCCAGACTGATCTCCTCGATGGGAGGATTCTTGCCGGAGAATACGCCCATGACCTGTCCCTCGAACATGACGACGATGCGGTCGGAGACCTCCAGAATTTCGTCAAAGTCAGCGGAGATCAGCAGCACGCCGCAGCCCTTGTCCCGGGCCTCGATCATGGTGTCGTGGACGAAGCGGGTGGCGCCGATGTCCAGGCCGCGGGTGGGATGGACCGCCACCAGCAGGTCGGGATGGCCCTCCAGCTCCCGGGCCAGAATGACCTTCTGCTGGTTGCCGCCGGAGAGGTTTCGGGTCTCCTGCTCAATGGAGGAGCAGCGGATGTCGTACTTCTCCTGCATCTTCAATGCGTAGTCCCGGATGGCTTTTTTCTTCAGATGATAGCCCTTGGCGCTGGAGAATTCCGGCGAATCCGTGGATTTGAGGACAATGTTGTCCTTCACCGACATATTGCCGATGAGGCCCATCTTGTTCCGGTCCTCGGGAATGTGGGAGACGTTCTCCAGGATGAAGCCGTTGGGCGTGAACTGGGCCACGCGAGAACCCTTCATGTCCACCTCGCCGGCATCGGGGGACAGTACGCCGGTGACCACCTGGGCCAGCTGGCTCTGGCCGTTGCCGTCCACACCGGCGATGCCCACGATCTCGCCCCGGCCCACGGTCAGGGAGACGCCGCTGAGGCCGTTGTGCTTGGATTCCTTGTGATAGTCCACATTTCGGAGCTGGATGACGGGGCTGCCGGGCTCCTCCACCTTTCCGTAGTGAGAGGGCGTCAGCTCCCGGCCGATCATCAGGTTGGCCAGCTCCTGGCCGTCGGTCTCGGACCGCTCCAGGGTGGTGATGACCTCGCCTGCCCGCAGGATGGTGATGCGGTCGGAGATGCGCAGCACCTCCCGCATCTTGTGGCTGATGAAGATGATGCTCTTCCCCTCGTCCGTCAGCTTCTTCATGATCTTGAACAGGCCCTCGACCTCAATGTCCGTCAGGGCGGCGGAGGGTTCGTCCAGGATCAGCAGCTCGGCGCCCCGGTACAGGGCCTTCAGGATCTCCACGCGCTGCTGGGCGCCCACAGCGATCTCCGTGATAGGCTTGTCAAGCTCCACATCCAGGCCGTAACGCTCCGCCAGTTCCAGGATCTCCTTCTTCCGGGCCTCCTTATCAATAAAGATGCCCTTGGTGTTCCGGTCGCCCAGAATGATGTTCTCGAACACCGTCATGGCCTCCACCAGCATGAAATGCTGATGCACCATGCCGATGCCCAGTTTGACCGCCTGGGCGGGAGAATCAATGCGGACTGCCTTCCCATTGAGGTAAATGGTGCCCTCCGTCGGCTGGTACAGTCCGATGAGCACATTCATCAGCGTGGACTTTCCGGCTCCATTCTCGCCCAGCAGGGTATGTACCTCACCCTTTCGGATGCTCAGGTTGATGTCCCTGTTGGCGTAGAAGTCGCCGAACCGTTTGCTGACGTGCTCCATTCTCAGAAATTCGTCCAAAGTTTCAGCCCCCCTCGTTTTTACTGTGCTTTCCCATACGGGCAAACATCAGCTCTTTTTTCTCCTGCAGCGTGTAGACCATGGGCTCCGCCCAGGAGTACTGCTGCATAAACACACCTTGATATTGACAAATGGCGTCCTCGTCACCGTTCATAAAATCCTGAAAGTCCGAGTCCGCCAAGTCCATCCGCACCCGGAGACTTCCCCGGCTGCGGAGAAACATCTCCTCCTCGCCGCAGTCCCGCAGGGTGTCCGCCAGTTCCTTGATGGTGCGGCGGTAGCCCGCGCCGTCGGCGTCCTCGCCCCACAGATTCTCCACGATCTCATGAATGGAAACCGGCCGTCCCTCCCGGTAGACACACAGGGCCATCAACTCCTTGGCCTTGCCGGAGCGGAACCGCACCGGCTCGCCGTCCACCAGCATCTCGAAAGCGCCGAAGGTATGGAAATAGATGCGCTTGCGCTGCCGCCTGCGCAGCAGCTTGGCCCGCTCCATCACGTCGGCGATATCCTCCCGGTCGAAAGGCTTGAAAATGATGTAGTCCGCCTTCATTTTCAGCGCGTCCACCGCGAATTTCGGATGGGCGGTGGCGAAGACGATGATAATGTCGTTCCGCAGGCGCCGCAGCTCCTGGGCAAGCTCAATGCCGCTCATGCCCGGCATGTCGATATCCAGCAGGGCGAAGTCCACCACATGACCGGAGGCGTACTCAATGGCCTCGTTGGGGTCCGTAAATTTGCCCACAATTTCAAAATCCGGCATATCCGCGCATTTGAGCTCAAACAGCTGCAGGTCCAGCAACATATCGTCTACCAGGATGGTCTTCAATTTACGGTCACCTCTGCTATTCGCTTCCATTGTAGCAAATGAAGCGTACGGAAACCGTACGCTTCATGGGAGAGCCGGTCAGGATTCTTCACTTTTTTTCTGTTTTCCGTAGATCAGGATGACTTTCGTGCCGATTCCCGGGAAGCTGGTGATCCGCAGTTCACAGCCGGGGAACCGGGCCATCCGCCGCCGCACGTTCTCCAGGCCGATGGAGCCCTTCCCATGGGCGGCCTCCAGGTCAAAGCCCACGCCGTCGTCGTCCACCGTGACCCGCCAGCAGTCTGTCAGCTCCTCCAGTTTCAACGTGACGGTTCCGCCGCCCACCTTGGGCTTGATGCCGTGAAGGATAGCGTTTTCCACAACGGGCTGGATCGTCAGCAGGGGGATTTGGAAATCCGCGTCCGGAATATCATAGACCATGCGGAGCCGGTCTCCCAGCTGCTGCTGATTGATATCCGTATAGGCCCGGACAGCCCGCAGCTCCTCCCGGAAGGAACCCACGCCGCCGTTGGCCGTGACAGAGTCCAGGCTGAACCGCAGATAGCGGGAAAAGTCGCCTGCCATTTTATAGGCCGCGTCGGGCTTCAGGACGATGAGAGCCTGGAGGGCGTTCAGGGTATGGTAAAAGAAGTGGGAGCGGATCTGGCTCAACAGCATATTGCCCTGCTCGTATTCCAGCTGTTCCTGCAGTTGGTCGATCTCCCGCTGGGCCTCTTCCGCCTTGAGCTGCCGCAGCCGCTCTGTTGTATAGACGCCTGTCGCCGCCAGAAGGGCCACCAGCAGGCTCACCATGACGCTCAGCCACACTTCGGCCCGCAGGTACCAGGGGCGCAGCGGGGCGATGGACACCGTCCAGACGGAGTTGAACAGCGGCTGCTCATAGTCCACGGTCTTCCGCCCCTCCGGCAGAGGAATCGACGTTTCCAGAATGGTCTGCGGCTGACCGTCATCAGGATTAATGCGCCAGATCCGGCAGGCAAAGCCCTGCTCGTTGAGCCGCTGGATGGAACTGCCGGACAATACCTCCGGAAAATCCAGAGTCACGGAGACGATGCCCCAGAAGTGGGAGCTGCCGCTGCTGTCCGGAAGAAATACCGGCAGACGCCCGGCAATGCCCAGGCCGCCCTGGATCAGCTCAAAGGGCCCCGCGATGTACAGCTCCTTCTTTTCTATGGCGGCCTGGGCCTCTCTGTTGCCCGCGCCGTCCTCGTACATATTCAGACCGATGACCGCCTCATTTCCCTCCAGGGGAAACACACTGTCTACGATGCCGTCCGGCGCAAACAGGACGTTTCGCACGAAGTCCTCCCGCAGCAGAATCCCGGAAAGCGCGCCGAAATCCTCATAGGCCCCGCCGGTCTGCATCAGATATGCTTCCAGCACCTGCGTCTTGCTCATCTGGGAAAGCAGGATTTCATAGGTCTCGGAGCCAATGGAACTGGCGATATAACCCATGCGGTCACGCTCCTGACGGACGCGGTCATATTCCATGTACGCGGTCAGCACCAACCCCGCCAGAAGGGCCAGCGCAAACGCACATGCGGCCCGTGTGCGGGCCGGATGTTTCTTTTCCCGCGCCATGGTCCCGTCTCCCCTTTCGCTCATTTTTCTTTTAGAATACGATAATTTCTCCAGGAATGCAAGAACAGGCAAGGCTCATGGAGAAATCACGCAACATCTCGCAATATACGTTCGCCCTCCCTGCTTCTCCGGGAGACATGCGCCCTTTTATCCGCGCCAGAATTCCAACTGTCTCCATAAACACGTTTCTCGTTACCTGTCAGCGTTTGGAGGTCATGCGGAACTGCTGACATAGCAAACCGCATCAGGTACGGTAAAGGGGTGGACGGTATCCGCCGTCCACCCCTTACATCAGACTTGGTTCAATTTGTGCCCCTATGGACGGTATCTGAAAGCTTTTCCATCATTTCTATTCAAAAGAGACTGTGTCAACACCCGCATAGTCTTTAACATGCAATCCATATTTGCCCTGGCTTCCCTCAGCGGACAGGGGTATACGACTGCCGACAGCTAAATCGAGGTCCGGAAGCGTCAGTACCTTTGGTTGTGTCAGAGACTCAAAGATGTCCTGAAACAACGGGCATCCCTTGTCCGGCGAAAACATACTTGCGGCTCATTGCTCCTGCGTTTCAGTCTTTCATCCCTAATTCCTTCAGATAATTGTACACGGTAAAGCGGGAAATCTTCAGCCGGTCCGCCACATACGGGACCGCTTTCTGCATCTGGAATACATTCCGCTCACGGAGCATTTCAATGATGCGCATGCGGTCGTACTTTCCCATTTTTTCCACCGGTACTCCAACACTGGCGATACATTCGTTCATGATTTGGTTGATGCTCTGACGGGAATAGAGCTCTTCTTCCAGTTTTGTTGAGGTGGAGATCAGCTTATCCAGCGCATCCTGCATCCCCACATACTGCGAGATATCAAAATTGATGCCGAGACCATAGTGGTAGTTTTCGCTCTTAAAGTAGATGGTGGAGGACTTGATGGTCTTTCCCCCTGTTGTCACCACCTGGCAATTCATATAGTTCGTGCCCGGATCAATGTTCTGGAACGCATCCTCCGGAACAGGGTCTCCAGTGATATATACACAGTCTCCCTTTTTGCGGCCGGACACGTGTCCGTTGTAAATCGCCGCGATAAAATCCTCATAGTGCTCACAGTCATGGATCACTGTTTCGCAATGATAGCCAAAGGTCTCTGAAATCATTTTCGCAATCTCACACAGATTGTTGAACATCTCTTCACTTTCCATATGGCGCTCCACCCCTGTTTTGCAGGTTTTTTCGCATTATACCATCTCCGCATCGGAAAAACAATATGGGCTATCTGCACAACAAGTTGTCTACTTTTTCGTCAGTTGTATGATCACGTGTGCATTGACAACTCGTTCATTTATTATTACAATTTGTTTAGATGTATTCGTTCTGGTTCATATAAAAATCCAACGAAGAAAAGGAGTCAATGAACGATGCGAAAAGAAACGATCATGGTAGCGGACGGAAACGAAGCCGCGGCATATGTGGCCTACGCCTTTACGGAGGTCGCAGCGATTTACCCCATCACCCCCTCCTCCCCCATGGCGGAGAAAACGGATGAGTGGTCCGCCAACGGGCGAAAAAACCTGTTCACCCAGCCGGTCAACCTGGTGGAGATGCAGTCCGAGGCCGGCGCCATCGGTGCGGTCCACGGTGCCCTGGAGGCTGGCTCCCTGGCGACCTCCTTTACCTCCTCTCAGGGCCTGATGCTGATGATCCCCGTGCTGCACCGCATCAGCGGCACCCGTCAGCCTGCCGTTCTCCATGTGGCTTCCCGTACCGTGGGCACCCACGCCATGTCCATTTTCGGTGATCACAGTGACGTGATGAACTGCCGTCAGACAGGCTTTGCCATGCTGTCCACCGGCAGTGTGCAGGAGGTCATGGACCTGGCAGGCGTAGCTCACCTGTCGGCCATCAAGAGCCGCATCCCCTTCATCCATTTCTTTGACGGTTTCCGGACCTCCCACGAGATTCAGAAGATCCGGGCCATCCCCTATGAGGAGTTCAGCAAGATGCTGGACTGGGGCGCCGTCCGCAGCTTCCGGGAGTCCGCCCTGAACCCCTATCATCCCTCCCTGCGGAACACTGTCCAGAACCCGGACGTCTACTTCCAGTTCCGGGAGGCCAACAACCGCTTCTATGACGGCCTGCCGGACATCGTGGAAGATTATATGCAGCAGATCAACGCCGTCACCGGCGAGGATTACCACCTGTTCAACTACTACGGCGCGCCCGACGCCGAGCGGGTCATCGTGGCCATGGGCTCCGTCAGCGGCACCGCCCGTGAAACCGTCGCCTATCTGAACGCGCTGGGCGAGAAGGTGGGCTATCTCCAGGTCCACCTGTTCAACCCGTTCTCCAAGGAGCATTTCCGGGCCGCCCTACCCAAGACGGTGAAGAAGATCGCCGTTCTGGACCGCTGCAAGGAGATGGGCGCCGCCGGCGATCCCCTGTATCTGGCTGTCTGCGCGGCTTACGCCAACCGGCAGGACGCTCCCTACATCTGTGGTGGTCGCTACGGCCTTTCCTCCAAGGACACCACCCCCGCCCAGATCAAGGCCGTGTTCGACCATCTGCTGGGCGATGAGCCTTTCTCCGGCTTCACCGTGGGCATCGAGGACGATGTGACCCACCGCTCCCTGCCCGTGGGCGACAGTCTTCCCCTGGTCCACAAGAAGATGGTCAGCTGCAAGTTCTGGGGCCTGGGCAGCGACGGCACCGTGGGCGCCAACAAGAACTCCATCAAGATCATCGGCAACAACACCGACATGTACACCCAGGCGTACTTCGAGTACGACACCAAGAAGTCCTTCGGCATCACCCGGAGCCACCTGCGCTTCGGCGAGGAGCCCATCCTCTCCTCCTATCTGGTGAAAGAGGCGGACTTCGTGGCCTGCCACAACCAGTCCTTCCTGGATAAATACGACATCGTCTCCGAACTGAAGCCCGGCGGCACCTTCCTGCTGAACTGCCGCTGGACGCCCGAGGAGCTGGACAAGGAGCTGCCCGCCGCCGTCAAGCGGGGCCTGGCGGAAAAGCACGCCAAGTTCTACATCATCGACGCCAACGCCATTGCCCGGGAGCTGGGCCTGGGCGACCATGCCAGCATGGTCCTGCAGTCTGCTTTCTTCCGCCTGGCGGACATCATTCCCATTGACGAAGCGGTCACCTACATGAAGAAGGCCGCCGAAAAATCCTTCGGCAAGAAGGGCGAAAAGGTGGTCCAGATGAACCTGGCGGCCATCGACCAGGGCGTGAACCACGTGGTGGAGGTCTCCATCCCGGAGAGCTGGAAGGACTGTGTCGACGCGCCCAAGGTGGAAAACGCCGACGAGCCTGATTTCATCCGCAACATCCTGCGGCCCTGCAATGCTCTGAAGGGCGATGACCTGCCCGTCTCCACCTTTATCGGCTATGAGGGCGGCACCATGCCTCTGGGCACCACCGCCTACGAAAAGCGCGGCATCGCCACCCGGCTCCCCGTATGGGACAGCACTGCCTGCATCCAGTGCAACCGCTGCTCCTTCGTCTGCCCCCACGCCGTCATCCGGCCCTATCTGCTGGACGCACAGGAGGTGGAAAAGGCCCCGGAGGGCTTCGTGACGGTACCTGCCAAGGGCGCCAAGGAGTACCAGTTCTCCCTGCAGATCAGCGATATGGACTGCACCGGCTGCGGCAGCTGCGTGGCCTCCTGCCCCATGAGCGGCAAGGCCCTGCGGATGGAGCCCGTCACCGGCGAGCTCTCCCTTACCCCCGCCTGGGAATACGGCCTGACCATCACCGACAAGAAGGCCTTCAAGGCCGAGACTGTCAAGGGCAGCCAGTTCCGCCAGCCCCTGTGCGAATTCTCCGGCGCCTGCGCAGGCTGCGGCGAGACGCCCTACGCCAAGCTGCTGACCCAGCTCTACGGCGACCGGATGTACTGGGCCAACGCCACCGGCTGCTCTCAGGCCTGGGGCGCTGCCATGCCCTCCATCCCCTACACCGTCAGCAAGGAGGGCCGGGGCCCCGCCTGGTCTAACTCCCTCTTTGAAAACAACGCGGAGTTCTGCCTGGGCATGTACCTCTCCGTGAAGCAGCAGCGCTACAAGACCCGGGCCTGGATCGAGGAGCTGCGGGGCCTGGTCCCCGAGCTGGAGGCCCCCATTGCGGAATGGCTGGATACCTTCGCGGATGTGAACGCCTCCATGCCCGCTTCGGAAAAGCTGGCCGCCGCTCTGCAAGCGACGCAGGTCACCGGCCGTGCGGAGGAACTCAAGACCCTGATCCTGCGCCACCCGGAGCACCTGGCCAAGCAGCCCGTGTGGATGTACGGCGGCGACGGCTGGGCCTATGACATCGGCTTTGGCGGTCTGGACCACGTCATCGCCATGGGTGAGGACATCAACATCCTTGTTGTGGACACGGAGGTCTATTCCAACACCGGCGGCCAGAGCAGCAAGGCCACTCCCCTGGGCGCCGTGGCCCAGTTCCAGGCCGCCGGCAAGAAGACCGGCAAGAAGGACCTGGGCAAGATGATGATGGCCTACGGCAACTGCTATGTGGCTTCTGTGGCTATGGGTGCGGACCCCAACCAGCTGCTGAAAGCCATTACAGAGGCTGAGGCCTATCCCGGCCCCTCCCTGATCATTGCTTACGCCCCCTGCATCAACCACGGCATCAAGGCCGGTATGGACCAGGTCCAGGCCGAGATGAAGCGTGCGGTGGACGCCGGTTACTGGCCCCTGTACCGCTATAACCCCGCCAAAAAGGATCATCCCTTCACCCTGGATTCCAAGGCGCCCACCATGGGCTATCAGGAGTTCCTGGAGGGCGAGGTACGCTACGCCTCCCTGCACAAGTCCTTCCCCGAAAACGCCAAGGAGCTGTTCGCCCAGGCGGAGCAGGAGGCTCAGGCCCGCTATGAGTCCTATCAGAAGCTGGCGGAGCAGGAATAAGCATGGCCTGATTCGGCTGACATGCGGATAAAGGCCCCTGTTTGAATCTTATCGGCTCCCCCGCTGCTATTTGGTTTGTATGTTTGGTAAAATGATTCCCCGGAGCCATTGCATCGCAATGGCTCCGGGGAATCTTCCGTTTTGCTTTGGCAAAGTGAACCCCCGGCTCTGCCGGGGGGGGTAAAAGAGCTTATAGCGATGAAAAAAGTAAACAAGAAAAAGTCCCCGAGTTGAAATGAAAAAGGTTTGCCAACCAAACTCACATCAACCGGAGACTAATTCATGACAAATTGTAA
>Ga0129317_1002005_pt1 | contig 12813 bp, 10 predicted proteins | sample Cm1ome_FD_94430 | JGI IMG/M metagenome (GOLD analysis project Ga0129317, IMG submission 94430) | Eastern black-and-white colobus group fecal microbial communities from Wisconsin, USA - Cm1105 metagenome | ecosystem: Host-associated > Mammals > Digestive system > Large intestine > Fecal | place...
TCAAGAGCTAAGGTGTTTAAAATACTCATAAAGAGCTCCTTTGTGGTATTGTTTTGTTTCAACACCTTAATTTTAGCACAAATGGATGCTCTTTTTTTAATTCACCTAACAGGTGAAAAGCAAAAATCAGTTTAAATACAGTAACTATGCGGCTTTCAGCCGCACTCACCGCACCGCGGTGAATAATTCAGGTTTAATATGGATTTTAAAGAAATAATTGATGAGATAATTTTTATTATAAAGGATAATGCGGTTCTGCTTTCGACAGTACTCTTTATTGCATTTATGGTCATGTGGGGCAGCCGCAGAGGCTTTATGATCAAGCTATTGTCACTTTGTTCGGTGGTGGTAACACTTTTAGTGGAAACAAAGGTATATCCAATCGCACTTTCTTATATGAATAACAGTGAGGCGATGCGAAGTTTTCTGTCGGAGCTTGGCATGAAGCTTATAGGAGGTGCGGCAGGAGCTGCTTTAGGAAATATTGGCATGGGTGAAGCCACCGAAGGCACAAGTATAAGCTTGACTGACTCGCCGCTTTATGATGTGCTCGGACTTAATGTTTTGGCTGAGAGTGCGGGAGCAGCGATAGGAGATCTGGCAGCAAAGATAATCTGCTTTATAGGCATTTTCATACTGATAAGACTTTTAGTGAAACTGCTTATGACTTTGGCAAAGGGCCTAAGGCGAATACACCTTATAGCATGGGTGGACGGATTCTTTGGAGGAATATTCGGGTTCTTTGAGGGAATAGTCTATATTTGGCTTTTTATGTTTATTGTATCCGTCTTTCCGACCTATAAATTCTGCAGTTTTGTATTGACTCAGATCTCAAGAGATGCGCTGCTTACAATGCTTTACAGACAGAACCTGATAATGCAGTTTTTTGCAGGAATTATCACAGCCGGAATTTGAGAAAAATGAATAGCAAAACACTAACGGGCAGCATGCGTATGCTGCTCGATTTTGTCTGCATCAGACTTTTCAAAATCAAGACCGTTTATATGCTTCAGCTCATGCTCATAGGCAGCCTGCTGCTGAGCCGAGGAAGCATGTGAATTTAAAAATATAGTGTAGCTTCCGTCATCATTTTCAGTAGTGAGCCCATTTATGCTGAGAGGCAGGTCTATAAGTTTAACAAATATATCAGGCATCGAAGCCTCCCTGTTCCTTCTTCTTCAGTGCAAGGAGCATATCATGTGCAACCTTAAGATCTTCAGGAGCGGCATGCTTGGCGGCATCAAAGAGTATGCGCAGCTCACGGTTTTCAAATATCTCCTGAGCGATCTCCGCAGTCTCAGGATCTGTGTAGTAGCTGCCTGATGCTTTCGTGCCGTCAGACATTTCCTCCATGAGCTCTGAGCGGCTGCAACCAAACAAATCACACATCGCATCTATTTTATCCATGCGCGGAGTCTTTATGCCGGCACACCAGTTATATACGGAGGTTGTGCCTACATTTAATCTTTTGGCAAGTTCAGCCTGAGTCATAGAAGCTTTCTTAAGAAAAAATCTGAGACGGTTTGAAAATATAGTATTGAAGTCCTTATCAGGCATATCAGAAACCTTTCCCGGAAAATACAGTTCAAAAAATTCAAATATATTTGAATATATGTATACATACTGTTTATATCAGAAAAAGCATTTGCCGGGTATGAACAGTATGATTTTAAATATTGCAGCGTTTTTACACGTTTTGTGTTATGTCTATATCATACACTTTAGGTGAAGTAAATGCAAGAGGATATCACTTTTGGTGTTGACATTCACTTAAAGTGATAGTAATATGACGTTACTAAAAGGAAAGGAGTTCAGAGTTTCTGTACGGTACACGGCAAGGCTTACATCGGAGCATAGCATAATGTCGTGTACCGAAAGCCCTTAATTGGGAAGCCGGAGGTGTTCTGATATGGATGGAGAGAAGGTTTATATAGCTATCGATCTTAAGTCTTTTTATGCATCGGTAGAGTGCGTGGACAGAGGCCTTGAGCCGCTCGAAGTCAATCTTGTGGTGGCTGACAGCAGCCGTACGGATAAGACTATATGTCTTGCTGTTACACCATCATTGAAGGCCTACGGTATTTCAGGCAGAGCCAGACTTTTTGAAGTCGTTCAAGGTGTAAAGGAGATAAATGCCAAAAGGCGAAGTGCCGCACCGGGACATGTGCTTAAAGGAAGCTCGTACAAAGCTTTGGAGCTTGATAATAATCCTGAATTAGCTGTTGAATATATCATCGCACCGCCGAGGATGGCACGCTATATAGAAGTAAGCAGCATGATATACGGGATATATTTAAAATATATCTCACCGGAGGATATACATGTATATTCGATCGATGAGGTTTTTATAGATGCTACTTCATATCTGAGACTCTATGACTGTACTGCCGAAGCGCTCACGAAGACAATTATATCAGAAGTTTTAGAGACTACTGGCATTACAGCCACGGCAGGCATAGGTACGAATCTTTATCTGTGTAAGATAGCTATGGATATAGTTGCAAAGCATATAAAAGCTGACAAGAACGGCATCAGGATAGCAGAGCTTAATGAACTTAGCTATAGACAGAAACTGTGGACGCATAAACCGCTTACTGATTTTTGGAGAGTCGGCAGAGGCATATCAAAAAGGCTATCTGCCTATGGAATCTATACTATGGGGGATATAGCCAGGTGTTCTATGGGAAGGCCTGCTGATTTTTATAATGAAGAGCTTTTATACAGGCTTTTCGGAATCAATGCAGAGCTGCTCATTGATCATGCGTGGGGCTACGAACCGTGTACCATATCGGATATAAAAAGCTATGTGCCTGAATCCTCAAGCTTAAGCTCCGGACAGGTATTAACTGAACCTTATACATTTGAAAAAGCAAAGATAGTTATACGGGAAATGACGGATGCATTAGCACTTGAATTAGTGGAGAAGGGGCTTGTGTGCGATCAGTTAGTGCTTACTGTGGGCTATGACACAGAGAATGCAAAAGATAAAGAAATCATGAAGAGCTACAGAGGTGAGATCACGGTAGATCATTATGGCAGAGTGATTCCGAAATCAGCTCACGGAAGCATCAATACAGGAGCATATACTGCATCATCAGCCAAGCTTCTTGCCGCCGTTACAGAGCTTTTTGACAACATAGTTGATCGTAAGCTTCTGATAAGACGGATGTGCGTTGTTGCTAATCATACGGCTGTAAAATCAATTGCCGAAGAAAAGAATGCTTTCAGGCAGATTGGTCTTTTTGATGCGGAAGCCGACAGGCCGGGAAATATAGATATATCAGGAGACGTTGATACAGATAAAGACACGCGTGTACAGGAGTCTATACTCAGAATAAAGAAAAGATACGGAAAAAACGCTGTATTAAGGGGGATGAATTTTCTTGATGGCGCAACCGCAAGAGAACGTAATGCTCAGATTGGAGGGCATAAGGCATGAATGCAGCCAATGACTATAAGGATATTATATTTTTGCCGCACCACGTATCTTACAGCAGGAAGCACATGTCCAGGCATGACAGAGCTGCTCAGTTCGCACCGTTTGCGGCGCTTGTCGGCTTTGAAAAAGCCATAGATAAAAGTGCCGGAGCATATACGGATGAGTTCAACCGCTTTTTCAGCACTACAGACGAGATATTTGAAGCGTAGGACCTGAGGACGCTATATAAATGATAGCTTTTCCTATCTATAACCGCTCTTTTAAGAGTCATATCTTATGTAATTTGTTTACAGAAAAGCCGATAAAATTGTATAATTCAAAAGGGAAAAAGCTAAATAATATTTTGTAAAATAAATATAAAAAACATGTCGGATATTAACACACAATATGACAATAACGGCGGCTCCGGCGCATACATTGAAGGCGGCATAGTAAGAGGACACAGAGACGGTACTCAGCTTGACTGCCATGAGGCACAGAATGCATTTCTGGGCCTCAGAGGCTGCGGCGCTCATCGTTCATATGATGAAGCTCAAAGAGCTCTTGACGAAACTAATGCTAAAGTAGACAGACTCGGACGTGAGGTGGTAACGCTTGCAAGAAATACATTGCAGGTGAATTTGAGATTTCTTGATTCAGCAATCGGCAGCCTGAGACTTTCACAGTATCAGGGAACGATGGCTACTGACGGAGAGAATCTTTACTATGATCCGGTGTATGTGCTCAAGCGCTACAGAGAGTGCAGGGAAAACCCGGCAAGAGATTATCTTCATGAGATATTTCACTGTGTATTTCATCATGCTTTTGTAGGCCCTGAGATGGATCAGGGGCTATGGAATTTGGCATGTGATATTGCAGCAGAAAATGCTATTACCGATCTTCACTTAAGCTGTACCGAAGCCGACAGAGAAAAAAAACAGCAGGCAGATATAGAGAAGCTTAAAGCAGAAGTTAAGCTTATGTCAGCCGAGAAAATCTATCATTATCTAAAGGAAAATCCACCAACAACAGAGGAATATATCCGTATGATGTCGCTCTTTACCAACGATGATCATACAGACTGGTATGCACCTAAGGAAGAAATCGACGATGTCGAAAGCACTGTCGAAAAGCGTGAGGAAGGTGCTGATGACAAGCGGCACGAGGATGACAGCCGCTCCGAGGAAAAGAAGGAAGAAAGAAAAGAGGAAAATACCAACAGATCCGAAGAAGAGCAAAATGAAGAACCTGAAGATGGTGATGATGAAAAAAGTGCCTTAAATGAGGCAGCATCGCCGGATGATGCTGATGAGAGCAGAAGTGATCTTGAGAAGCATTGGGATGATATAGCAAAGGAAATGCAGACAGATCTTGAGACATTTTCCAAGGAGATCGGAGATAAGAAGGGCGGATTAATGCAGAGCCTTAATGCCGTAAACAGAGAGCGCTATGATTATTCGGCATTTTTAAGACGTTTTGCAGCACTTGGGGAAACTCTTAAGGTAAATGACGATGAATTTGACTACATTTTCTATACCTACGGCATGGAGCTTTATGAGAAAATGCCTCTTATTGAGCCGTTAGAGTACAAAGAAGAAATGAAGATAAAGGAATTTGTCATTGCCATAGATACTTCAGGTTCCGTATCCGGACCGTTGGTGCAGAAATTTGTGACAAAGACCTACAATATACTAAGCGAAAGAGAAAGCTTTTTTTCGAAGATAAATATTCACATAATACAGTGTGATGCAGAGATCCAGGAAGCGAAAAAAATAACTTCACCTGAGGAATTCGATGATTATATTGAACACATGGAGCTAAAGGGCTTTGGCGGCACGGATTTCAGACCTGTTTTTGATTATGTGGATGAACGTATAAAGAAGCATGAATTTACAAATCTGAAAGGGCTTATTTATTTTACCGACGGATACGGAGTATTCCCGACGCATCAGCCGGAATATCAAACAGCATTTGTATTTGTAGATGATGAATATAACAATCCTGATGTGCCGGTCTGGGCTATCAAGCTGGTTCTTGAGAGCGAAGAGATCTGAGCTGTGTCAGTGACAAATGCTGTAGGTATTCAGATAAAAGATAAGTGCAACAAAAAAGATATTATAAGCAAAATATAAAGCATAAACTCATTTTAGTATTCCGAGGAAAGATACATGAACATAAAGGATGCAAAAGAACAGATTAAAAATGCCATGACGGTATATTTTACAAGAGATGAATTCGGAAACTACGCTATTCCGATAGAACGTCAGCGCCCGGTATTTCTTATGGGCCCTCCGGGCATAGGAAAAACAGCTATAATGGAGCAGATCGCACAGGAGCTTGACGTTGCACTTGTATCATATTCGATGACTCACCACACCAGACAATCAGCGCTCGGACTTCCGTTTATAACAAGGAAGAACTACGGAGGAACTGAGTATGAGGTGTCTGAGTATACCATGAGTGAAATAATAGCATCGGTATACGATATGATAGAGCAGAGCGGAAAGAAGGAGGGTATTCTTTTTCTTGATGAGATAAACTGTGTTTCGGAGACCTTGGCACCTGTAATGCTGCAGTTCCTTCAGTATAAAATATTCGGGCGTCACAGAGTACCGGACGGGTGGATCGTGGTGACTGCCGGAAATCCGCCGGAGTACAATAAATCCGTTCGTGAATATGACATTGCGACCTGGGACAGATTAAAGAGGATAGATGTAGAGCCGGATTATAAGGCATGGCAGGAGTATGCTCTGAATAAGAGAGTTCATCAGTCAATATTAAGTTATCTTGAGATAAAAAAGAGTAATTTCTATAAGGTCGAGACTACCGTTGAGGGTAAATTCTTTGTTACTGCAAGAGGCTGGGAAGACTTAAGCGAAATGATCACATACTATGAAAAGGATGACATAAAGGTGGACCTCAGTCTGATAGCTCAGTATATTCAGGAGCCGCATATTGCAGAGGACTTTGCAGCATACTATGAGCTTTTTGCAAAGTACAGAAGCGATTATCAGATACCTGATATCCTTAAGGGAAATGCTGCTCCGGGCATTATAGAGCGTGCAAAGGAAGCAAAGTTTGACGAGAGGCATTCACTGCTGGGACTTATTATTTACGGAGTGACCGGGGATGTCAGAGACACCATCATAACTGAAAATGTAATGAAGGCGCTTAAAAAGCATGTCGGAGACATAAAGGAAGAGCTTACGGAAAGAGCCGGTACAGATATGCTTTCAGCTGACCCTTCGCTTTTAGCTAATATGGGAAGCGCATTATCAGGCGAAAATGCAGCAATACTTCCGGCAGACATAGCAGAAAGGTTTGCGGACAGTATTATTAATGAAAAGAGCAAGACGGAAAAGGCAGCAGGCTTGTCAGAGGAAAAGCGCAGAGAATATGATCTTACAATAGCTGCATTAAAGGAGCTTCAGTCAATGCTCTCAGGAGTTACCGATATAAAAGAGGCAATCGGTATCCTAAAGACATACTACAGCAGCAGGCTTGGCTTATTTAAGGAACAGGTTGCAGAAACCAAGGATGAGCTTAAAAATGCCTTTGAGTTCTGTGATGCAGCATTTACAGACGGACAGGAGATACTTATATTCGTTACTGAGCTCACGAAGAATAAATTTTCAGCTCAGTTTATAAGCCGTTACGGCTGTGACGAATATTTTGCACACAATAAAGAGCTGTTATTCTACGAGCGTCAGCAGGAGATTATTTCGGAGCTTAGCGATCTGGGGCTTTAAATGATACAAAACAATGGGGGATAAGGACTTAAGCCATGGATTTTTCACATTATAACAGGGATACGGCCTTCGGTTTGAGAGAGACCTCCGAAGGCGAGATAGATCTGACAATATATCTTGGCGGAGATAATGTTAAGGAGTTTTCAATACTGACAGGCGGTGCAGCCGATATAGTGAGACTTAAGCAGCTGATAAAAGGTGCGAGGCTTGAGAGTGATCATATAGCTGGATCCGATAAAAAAGAGAGCATTGCCAGCAAGGTGCTTTCGGATGCCGGCATCAGCTGTGCAGAAATCTCGGCAGATGAGCAGTCTGACCTTAGCGCTATCCTAAGCAAAGGAGACGGTGCCTGCGGTAATAACGGCAATATAAGGATATGGCTTAATCCTGGAGAGGAACTCGGAATCTCGCTTACTGATGAATTAGAAAAAACTAATAATATAGCAGGCGATAACGGCAGGATCGGGAATTCAGCCGAAGGCGAGGCACATGATTTAGAGCGGATAGAGCTCATTATGGATGCCGACGGCGCGGCAAAGCGACTTGAAGACGATACGAGGCTTCATAGTGTAAAGCTCGTTGCATACAGCCATTACGGCTATGATAATAACTACACCAGAGCTCATGAAGAGACAGAGTTTATTCTTGAGCAGATGATAGCCATAGCAAAGAATAAGGCAGCAGCAAAAAAAGGCGATTTTGAAATAACCGTAGAAAGCATAGTAAAACAGGGACAGGGTGACAGACCCGGGGTTATAGTTGATCCGGAGGAACAGACCTTTGGGGCTGTATACAGCTATAGTGTAAAAAAAGGAGAGCTGTGTATTTCTGAGCTTAACTGCGATATGCCGGACGGAGACATTTTCAGCTGTGGTTCATGCGGTAAGGAAATAAGTTTCTGCGGGATAAAATCGCAGCTTAAGGATATTGCAGAAGAGGGATCAACATGTCCTTTCTGCGGAGCTCATATCGGTGCAGGAAAGCTGAGACGCGGCCTTCATAATGCGGAGTATTTCTATCGAAAAAGAGACCTGATGCCTGTATATATAACTCAGGATGATGCTGACTGCATAGGATTTTTGGGGAATGACTGCAGTGAAGAAAGGATAGAACAATATCTTAAGCTTGCTATTGAGAATAAGAGTCACAACTGCATTGCGGCATTTCTGGATTATAAGAAAAAGCATTTTGAAAAAGATACTGATGATATTTTCGGGGAGCTTGAGCTTGATTTTGATGACGAAGCAGAAGAAGCGAGTATAAAGAAAAATATCATATCCGATGATGGGGAGCTTAGCTTCGGACATTATGGCAGAGACAAGAGCCCGATAGTGTGGAAGGTGCTTTCAATAGTGGATAACGAGGCGCTTATTATTACAAAAGAGTGCATAGATTCCAAAAATTATAATGCAAGCTATGAAAAGACTACCTGGGAAACGAGTTCCATCAGGAAATGGCTTAATGATGAGTTTATAAAAACAGCATTCACAGAAGATGAACGTGAGCATATACTTGAGACTCCGCTCAGAAATCCGGACAACTATTTCAACAGAGTAAACGGAGGAAATGATACTAAAGACAGAGTCTTTTTATTAAATATAGACGAGGCGGAGTTCTATTTTGATGATCGATTTAAAAGACAGGCATTGGCAGGCAAAGAAGCGCTTGGTAAAAGAGCTTATGTGGCGGGTACAGGCTATACGGCATGGTGGCTCAGGACACCGGGCTCAGATGAGGTACATGCGTCCAATGTCGATTATTACGGAACAGCTGTTAATATAGGATTTCTGGTGAATTATACAAGCAATTGTATAAGGCCGGCTATGTGGATAAAGGTATAGAGCGTGTTTTGCGAACTGAAGCTTAAAGCTTTGGGAACCCGATTTACCTTGATTGGCACATTAATAATTTATATAATAAGATAAGACCGACAAAAAATCGGTATTTTCATGTAAAAAAACCGTAAAAGGTCCTAAAAATCACAGAAAAGTGAGTCTTTTAAATGGAAAATAAACAGGATTATGTAATCGAAATGCTCCATATCACCAAGGAGTTCCCGGGAATCATAGCAAATGATGATATTACCCTGCAGCTTAGACGCGGGGAAATTCACGCGCTGCTGGGAGAAAACGGTGCCGGAAAATCAACGCTCATGAGTGTTCTTTTCGGTCTCTATAAGCCGGAAAAGGGTGAGATCAGAAAGAACGGTGAAAAGGTAACCATTAACGACCCTAATGATGCTACAAGACTTGGCATAGGTATGGTTCATCAGCATTTTAAGCTGGTAGAGGTATTTACTGTACTTGAAAATATTATTCTGGGAGCCGAAACAACCAAGCTCGGATTCCTGCAAAAGAAGGAAGCAAGAAAAAAGGTCGAGGAGCTTTCAAAAAAATACGGTCTTTCAGTAGATCTTGATGCAAAGGTTGAAGATATTACCGTTGGAATGCAGCAGAGAGTAGAGATATTGAAGATGCTCTACAGGGATAATGAAATACTTATCTTTGATGAGCCTACAGCAGTGCTTACTCCGCAGGAGATAGACGAGCTTATGGCTGTCATGAAGAACCTTGTTGCAGAGGGGAAATCCATTCTGTTTATTTCACATAAGCTTAATGAGATCATGCAGGTTTCGGACCGTGTTACAGTATTAAGAAAAGGTAAATATATAGGCACTATCAATACTGCCGATACAACAAAGGAAGAGCTTTCCTCAATGATGGTAGGAAGACCTGTACAGCTGGTTGTGGATAAGGACGAAGCAAAGCCGGGCGAGGTAGTACTCAAGGTTGAAGATGTATGTATCAGATCTCATATACATAACCGTGACGCAGTACACAATGTTTCATTTGAGGTAAGAGCCGGAGAGATAGTTTGTCTTGCCGGTATAGACGGCAACGGACAGACGGAATTCATCTACGGACTTTCAGGTCTGGACAAGGTGAGCTCCGGAAAGATCACTCTGTGCGGCAGAGATATTACCCATGCGGCAATAGCAGACAGAGGTCATGATATGAGCCATATACCTGAGGACAGACATAAGCACGGACTCGTGCTGGATTTCTCTCTGGAAGATAATATGGTCATTCAGCGTTTTAATGAGCCTATGTTCCAGCACCATGGATTTATAGATAAAAAGCAGGTCAGAGACTATGCGGAAAGGCTCATCGAGCAGTTTGATGTCCGCAGCGGACAAGGCCCTGTAACAATAACAAGATCTATGTCCGGAGGTAATCAGCAGAAAGCAATTATCGCGAGAGAAATAGACAGAGATAAGGCGCTTATCGTGGCAGTTCAGCCTACCAGAGGACTTGATGTCGGAGCTATCGAGTATATTCATTCTCAGCTGGTAGCCGAAAGAGACAGAGGAAAGGCTGTGCTTTTGGTGTCGCTTGAGCTTGATGAGGTCATGGGACTTTCTGACAGAATACTTGTCATGCATAACGGAGAGATCGCCGGTGAATTCGATCCGAAGAAGACTACGGTCGAGGAGCTTGGTCTCTACATGGCCGGAGCAAAGCATAAAAAGGAGGCTGAGTAAGCTATGGAAAAGAAATCATTTTTCAGAAGTGAAAGCTTCAGATCTGTGCTTGCTTCACTGATATCTATTGTTATCGGAATGGCTGTAGGAGCGATTATTATCTGCGCTGTAGGCATGACTGATCCAAGTCTCGGAGCATCAAGCGTAGGAGAAGGCATCAAGCTTGTATTCGGAGGACTGTTTTCAACAGGACGTAATGCTCAGGGCGTACTGACCTGGGGATTCAACTCCACTAATATAGGAAACATGCTGTTCAGAGCAACACCGCTCATTATGACCGGACTTTCGGTAGCGACAGCATATAAGACCGGACTTTTCAACATAGGAGCGCCGGGTCAGTATCTTATGGGAACAATGGCATCCCTGATGATCGCACTCAGCATTCCTTCAGATAAGGTACCGCCGGTGCTTATATGGATAATAGCATTTGCGGGAGGCACACTTGCAGGTGCGGCATGGGGAATGATATCCGGAGCCATGAAGGCATTTCTCAATATAAATGAGGTAATTGCCTGCATTATGACGAACTGGATAGCGGCAAACCTTGTCACCTTCTTTTTTGACATAAGTAATTTTAAAAACGTAGTTGAAAATACAAAGTCAGGGTATATCTACAAGACTACATATAACGGAGTTGCGACAGCAAAGCTTGGTCTTGATAAGATATTTTCGGGTTCACAGGTAAACGGCGGCATAATCATTGCCATAATTATAGCGGCAGGCGTATATATCCTTATGGAAAAGACTACGCTCGGATTCCAGCTTAAGGCCTGCGGATCAAACAGACACGCAGCCCGTTATGCAGGAATAAAGGATAAGCGCAACATCGTTCTTTCAATGGGAATAGCAGGAGGCCTTTCGGCAGCCGGAGCATCGCTTTATTATCTGGCAGGAAACACAGAGTTTTTCTGGTCAACATATCAGAGCCTGCCGGCTATCGGATTTAACGGTATCCCGGTTGCACTGCTTGCACTTTGCAATCCTATCGGAGTAATATTTGCAGCCTTCTTTATGTCTATGCTTGATATTTGCGGACTGCAGCTCTCAAACCTTACTGCATATAATGAGTACATAACCAACGTTATCATTGCCGTGATCGTGTATCTCAGTGCGTTCTCGCTCTTTATCAGCATGCTGCTCGGAAAAATAGGCAAAAAGCCGGAGACAGCTAATGCAAATGAAGAAAAACCTGTAACTAATGATGAAGCTACTGTGGCCGAGGAGGCTGCGGAGAAGGGAGGTAATGAGTAATGACATATATTATTCAGCAGACACTTTTGTATGCAATACCTCTCATGATAGTGGCGCTTGCCGGAGTTTTCGCAGAGCGAAGCGGTATCATCAACCTTGCATTGGAAGGTATCATGATCTTCGGAGCATTTATCGGCGTTTTATTTGTAAATAAGATGCAGAGTGTGGAATGGGTTATCGCCGCAAAGAATGCTAAGGACTGGATGAGCCTGCAGGGTCTTGAGGTCATGGCTATGGCAACAGCGGCTTTATGCGGAGCAATCTTCTCACTGCTGTTATCATTTGCATCTATTAACCTTAAGGCGGACCAGACCATAGGCGGTACGGCACTTAACCTTATGGCACCTGCGCTTGTACTTTTCTTTATCAGAATCATTGCCAATCAGAATACTCTGCAGATGCAGACGGGTGATGCGGCAAGCTGGTTTATGATTAAAAAGACAACACTCGGCTTCTCAAAAACCGACGACCTCGGATTCTTGGGAAATACCTTTATACACAGAGTTTACCTGGCTACATATATTTGTATTATTGTATTTATAATACTGTCAGTTATACTTTATAAGACTCGCTTCGGACTCAGACTTCGTTCCTGCGGTGAGAACCCTCAGGCTTCGGATTCACTCGGTATCAATGTATATAGGATGAGATATGCAGGAACAACAATCTCCGGAGCACTTGCCGGAATGGGAGGCTTCGTATATGCACTTACCACAGCTAACTGTTCTGCAAACGGAGATGTTGCAGGCTTTGGTTTCCTTGCACTTGCCGTTATGATATTCGGTAACTGGAAGCCGCTGAATATCGCAGGAGCATCACTGCTCTTCGGTCTTTTTAAGTGTATAGCGGCCGGA
>Ga0129317_1002008_pt1 | contig 12783 bp, 10 predicted proteins | sample Cm1ome_FD_94430 | JGI IMG/M metagenome (GOLD analysis project Ga0129317, IMG submission 94430) | Eastern black-and-white colobus group fecal microbial communities from Wisconsin, USA - Cm1105 metagenome | ecosystem: Host-associated > Mammals > Digestive system > Large intestine > Fecal | place...
AAACAGGCTGCAATTCTTTTGACTGTGGCGGCCGCTTTCCTGCTGGCTGGGTGTGCAGTTGGGCCATCCGCTGACCGGAACGGGGAAGTCCTGCTTGGTCAGGGGACAGCCCTGATCGCACGGATGCAGGCACTTTCCGACGAGGAGGCCTATCTCGAATGGATGCTGAGCTCCACGCAGGAAATGCAGGAGGCGGTTGACCAGATCGCGGCAGGCGATTACCAAACGCCCCTTGCGGTGTTTTCGATCGGAGTTCCCCAGCAGGCGGTGGATATGATGCTGGAAGGACAGGAAGAAATCAGCGAAACGGTGCGGCAGGAACTCGGCCGCCGCTTTTTTGCATCGGCGCCTATGCAGTTGACGGCCAAAGGCGGCGCCTACCGGCTGGCAGTCAGCTCGGCGCTCACAGTGCAGGAAAGCTTTGTATTTAAGGGCTTGGAGCAGGCCCGGATGTATCTTTATCTCTACGGCGGGGACTGGTCAGCCGCTGTCTTTTATCAGCCGGGGCAGGACGGGGCTGTGACGGCCAGCGCCTCTTTTCTCTATGACCCGCAGCTGCGGGAGATTTCCACTTTGGAAGAACTGGAGAGATGGAAAGGGCAGATCGATTGGCTGGCCGGCGGAGCGGTGGAGCAGATCGCATAAATGCCGTTTCCCAGCCTATCAGGGAAAACAAAAGCCGCCGGCTTTCGCCAAAGCGAGAAAAAACGGGCAGGGAAATCCCTGCCCGTTTTTTAAGACAGCTTTTGCAGCCTTGCAAAGGCGGCCATGATCTTTTTGACCCCTTTGGGAAAGCGAACCTCCACCATGTGGTCCCCTCCCATGGGGGTGACGTTGAGGATGGTTCCCTCTCCGAAGACCCGGTGCATAACCCGATCCCCTTTTTGGAGGTCGAATGCGGAACTCTCCGCCGCGGCGGAGGCGGAGCTGCCCACCCCGATCCGGCGGGAGATGGCGTTTTCCGCCTCGATGGCGTTCTTACGGGCCGCGCGCGCTTCCGCCGCGCGGTTTTGACCGGTCTGCTCGGGCGGCTTTCTGCCGGTGCGTTCCAGCAGTTCTTCGGGAATTTCCTTAAGGAAACGGGATTCCCGCCCGTAGAGGGTCTGCCCGAACAGCATCCGCCGCTTGGCGGTGACGAGGGTCAGATGCTCCTTGGCGCGGGTGATGCCGACATAAGCCAGCCGGCGCTCCTCCTCCAGCTGTTCCGGATCGCCCAGCGAGCGCATGGAGGGGAAAAGCCCTTCCTCCATGCCGGGAATCCACACCAACGGGAACTCGAGGCCCTTGGCGGCGTGCAGCGTCATCAGCACCACCGCGTCGTCATTTTCGCTGTAACTGTCCACGTCGGTATAGAGGGCGACCTCCTCAAGGAATCCCCCGAGGGTCGGCTCTTCACTTTCATCCTCGTAACGGCGGATGGTTGATTTCAGCTCCTCGATGTTTTCGAGGCGGGTCTGGCCGGTAATCCCCTCGGACGCGAGCATCCTGCGGTAGCCGGTGACATCGAGCAGCTCATCGAGCAGCTCGTCAAGCGGTGTGGCCTCGGCCGCGTCGATCAGGCCGGTCATCATCGAGGCGAACTGCATCAGGCCCTTGGATTTGCGTTGCAGAGGGGCATACTGGTCGGCATTCTGAAGCACCTCGAACACTCCGACCTCAAGAAGTTCGGCGATTTCCTGTACCGAGGCCATCGTCGCGTCGCCGATGCCGCGTTTTGGCTCGTTGACAATCCGCAGCAGGCGCAGGATGTCGGCGGGATTGTGCAGAACGCTCAGATAGGCGATGATATCCTTGATTTCCTTGCGGTCGAAAAAACGGGTGCCGCCGATGACCTTATAGGGGATTCCGGCGAGGGCAAAAGCTGATTCAATCGCCTGCGACTGGGCGTTGAGCCGGTAGAGAACGGCGCAGTCGCTGTAATTTTTTCCCTCCCGGTGGGCATGGCTGACCCCGTCGGCAATGGCGGCCGCTTCGTCGCGCTCGTCGTAGGCGGTGTAGAGGGTGAGCTTGTCTCCGTCGCCCGAGGCGGTCCACAGAGTTTTTCCTTTTCGTCCGACGTTCTGGGCGATGACCCGGTTGGCGGCGGTGAGGATGTTCTGGGTTGAGCGGTAGTTCTGCTCGAGCCGGATGACCGCCGCGCCGGGGTACTGCTCCTCAAAGGAGAGGATATTTTCAATCGTCGCGCCCCGGAAGCGGTAGATGCTCTGATCGTCGTCGCCGACGACGCAGAGGTTGCGGCATCCTCCGGCGAGCTGGGCGACGAGGCGGTATTGGGAGCGGTTGGTGTCCTGATACTCGTCGACCATGATGTAGCGGTAGCGGCGCTGGTATTTTGCGAGGGCCTCCGGAAACTGGGAAAAGAGCCGCACCGTCAGGGTGATGATATCATCAAAATCAAGGGCGTTCGACTCCTTGAGGCGGTGCTGGTAGCGTTCATAGACCGAGGCGATTTTCGAAAGGCGGAAATCGTCCTTTGCTTTTGCCCGCGCCAGGGTATCGGCGGGCGTTTCGAGCAGATCCTTGCACTCGCTGATTTTGGCAAGCACCGCACGAGGGGCGAAGGTTTTGTCGTCAAGATTCAGTTCTTTGAGCGCCTCGCGGACGACCTTCTGAGAATCATCCGAGTCGTAAATCACGAAGCCGCTGCGGTAGCCGAGATGTTCGATTTCGCTGCGCAGGATTCGTACACAGGCCGAGTGGAAGGTGGATGCGTGGATCTGTCCTCCCTCCTGTTCTCCGAGCATGGTCGAAAGACGGGCGCGCAGCTCCCCGGCCGCTTTATTGGTAAAGGTGATTGCAAGAATCTCCCACGGACGGGGCGGATTTTCCGCCAGCAGGCGGCGGAGGACGGCGTCGTCCTGAACCCGGCCCTCCTTGGCCTGTTCCAGCCAGGAAAGATCATCCTCCCCGACCCAGAAGGGAACCGTTCCGCTGCGGTAGCCGGTGCCGAAAAGGAGAAGGTTGGCGATTCGGTTGATGAGGACGGTGGTCTTGCCGCTGCCGGCACCGGCCAAAATAAGCAGCGGCCCTTCGGTGGTTAAAACCGCCTGCCGCTGCATCTCGTTCATTCTGGAAAACCGCTGTTCGATAAGGGCGCGGCGAAGCGCAAGGTAGCGCGCTCCCTGTTCGCTGTTGAGCATAACTGTTGTTCCGCCTTTCGAGAATTGCCGGAAGACCGTCCCGGCGCCGGAGGGGGTACCTGATTTCCGGCGTCCGCAGCAGCGCGGCGCCGGGGCAAGCCGTTGCCCGTCCGCCGCAGCCGCCCCACCAGAACGGCCGCAGCTTCATGTGGGATTACTGCCTGATATTATACCACAGATCAGCACGGATGACAAAAGGATGTTGGGACCGCCTTGTATTTGTAATGTTGTATTTTAATTTGCAGGGGGGTTCCCCACACAACATACAAAGTCAAAAAGAAAAATTCAAATGAAAGTAAAAGTGATCGGTAAAACTAACCTGTCCGGGACTTCCAAAAAGACAGGCAAGGATTACAACATCAATATGGTGTATGTAACTCACAAGGCTAACGGCGTTGAGGGTGAATCCTGCGAGGAAATCGCTTTGCAGGCAAATTCTTATCCTCTCCGCGATATCATTATCGGCAAGGTTTATGACGTTGACCGCGATTCGCGCGGCAAAGGAATTAAAGTTTTTGAGATTGGTTCAGATGGCGAATGGAAACTGACTCAATTGGTGGAGGGCGTTGTCAACCCCTCCTTTCTCTGTACCGACCGCACCGGACAGTTTCTGTATACCGTTCATGGAGACGGCTCGACAGTGAGCGCCTACCGGATCGGCTTGGACGGGCGGCTGTCTTTTTTGAATACCGCTTCGGTGCGAGGGCTCAATCCGGTCCATTTGGCTGTGGATCGCTCCAACCGCTGGCTGTATCTTGTGAGCCATCGGTCGGGAACGATAGCCGTCCTTCCTATTTGAGAAGACGGCCTTCTCAGTGAAGCGCGGCATGTTTACCGCGACGATTCTCCGGAGGGCGGTTTTTCTCATCCCCGCCAGGTGTTGTTTGATCACACGATGCAGTATCTTGTCATTCCGTCGCAGGGCCTCAAGGAAGGCGCCGGAAAAATCGCTGTCTGCCGGGTTGACTCGGAGACGGGTGCGCTGGAAAAGACCGATGAATTTTTGGCGCGGAAACATGCGGAGCCGCGTCATTGTGTATTTCGTCCCGACAACCGGTTTCTGTACTGCGTCAATGAATGGGATTATTCGATTACCACGTTTCATTTTGATGCCGGGTATGGAACGCTTGAACCGCGTCAAATTGTAAGCACCCTGCCGGATACCATGATTGCACAGGGATGGGCAAGCGCAATTGATATTTCAGATTCGGGAGATTTTCTTTACACAACGGACAGAAGCTATCATGCGGTGTTCTGGTTTTCCGTCGCACCCGACGGCCGGATTTCTTTCTGTGGAAATACGCCGACCGGGGGTGTTCAGCCAAGGTTTATGTGTGTCGAGAAGGGTACGGGGAAGCTTTATGCCGCAAATGAATGCAGCGATACGATCGTGGAATATGCCCTCGACTCCCGCAGCGGAGAACCGAAACCCACAGGGCGCATCGTTTCGGCCGAAAGCCCGGTTTGCATTCTTTTCCTGAAACGATAATCTGAAATCTCCCCGATGCCCGGACGCGGTTTCCATACTTGCGGGCATCGCTTCCCCATGACGGCAACTCCTGATGCAGAATGTATCAGGAGTTGCTTTTGCAGCAGCTTATTTCCGTTTGGTTTTATGCGGTTTTACCGGCTTTGTTGGCAGGTGCCGCTGTGTGCTGGGCGGCAGATTGGTCTAACCGCAGGATAAGATTTCACAAAAAGGAAAGGAGACATCATAGCCTCAAGAAGATTTGTGCGGATAGATATATACACGAAGGCCGGGGCATTCCGGCCGTATGGTGTCTAAGGCGGGAACATTGGCGTCTCTGGGGGTATGGCTGCGCCAGCCTCAGACAGCCGCGCCCGCACGCTACGCGCTGCGGCATCAGGTGAACCGTCTTGAAGGAGGACCACCGGCATGCACGCTTTGTAGCGGAGGGGATTACCGGTTTGAACCACGTCCGGTCTCAGGAGAGGGTGCAGACCAATCTTTTGATGCTGAAAATGGTTGACCGCGGAGCGGAGAAATACTGCCGCCTGCTGGAGGAACAGGGAATCATCGCAGGCCTGATCGGAGATGACCGGGTGCGTCTCGTTTTTTACAAAGAAATCGGGGCGCGCAGGCTGAGGAGATGGTGCGGCTGATTCGAGAGCTTGACCGAAAAGTCGGCGAGGGAGACCGGCTGGAGAAAAACCGGGATGTGGGGGAAACGCCTCCCTTGAAAATCACAAAAAAGGTGAGCGGCATATGCCGCTCACCTTTTCCTATATAGCTTTAGTGCAAAGAACCGCCAGCTCTTCTGGTGAGGGTAAAAAGATTTCGTTGCAGGAATAGAGCGAAGCGGGCAGCCAACAAGAACTTTTGGATGATAGAAAACCTGTCGATAGAGGGGTAATAGCCCGTTTATGGACTTCGGAGCGGGCGATACACGAAGAGAAATTTTCAGCAGCCCTTGGGAGGTATGCCAGTACAAAGCCCTTTCAGGGCTGACTCAAGCCTCCGGCATTGCCGGGGCTCCTGACTCCTTTGAAAAACCGAAGGAAAGCGGCCTGGTGCAGCTGATTTTTGAAAAGCTTTGGGAGACAGGCTCCGTGGCCAAAACTGGGCGAGACATCTCCGCCCGGCCGCACGGTATGTGGAGCGTTCTGCTTTAAGGGGTTTGCAGACAACCGGCGGGTGGCATCCCCCGCATCGGTGATGAAGGAACAATTGAGATTTCCGAGGTCCGGAACGGGCTTTTCCGACACACTGGCAGGAGACCCTCAAACGAGGGCCTCCTGCTTCTTTGCCTTTTTCCGCTGTGCCTCCGCCACCTGAATCATGATGGCGCATTCGATTCGTTTGCGGAACAGTTCGCATCCGTATTCATAAACGCCCCGGATCGAGCCGGTGGCATGGTAGGCGTTTGCTGCGCATCCGCCGCTGCAATAGAGCTTTGCCCAGCAGTCCCGGCAGCCGGGACGGGCGTAGGCGTTGCAGAGCTGAAACTCATCCCGCAGCATGGTGTTGGTCACCCCGTCCCAGACATTGCCCATGCTGTAGGCCGGGTCCCCTACGAATTGATGGCAGGGGAAAAGCTCGCCCCAGGGAGTCACTGCCAGATATTCGGTGCCGGATCCGCAGCCCGAAATCCGTTTGTAGATACAGGGACCGCCCTTGAGATCGATCATGTAGTGATAGAAGGTAAAACCGCGGCCCTCTTCCTTTCGGCGGAGCATCTCCCGGGCCAGAATCTCATACTGCTCGAAGAGCACCGGCAGATCCGCCTCGGTCAGCGCGTAGGGATCGCTGGGGGCACAGACCACAGGCTCCATCGAGAGTTCGGTGAAACCGAGGTCGGCCATGTGGAAGATATCGTTGGTGAAATCGAGATTGTTGCGGGTGAAGGTTCCGCGCACATAGTAGTTTTTCTGTCCGCGCCGTGCAGCGAACTCCTGAAACTTGGGAACAATCAGGTCGTAACTGCCCTTGCCGTTGACGGTGCGGCGCAGCCGATCGTGGACCTCGCGCCGCCCGTCGAGGCTCAGGACGACGTTGTGCATCTCCCGGTTGCAGAAATCGATCACCTCGTCATCGACCAGCACTCCGTTGGTAGTGAGGGTGAAGCGGAATTTTTTATTGCATTCCCGCTCGCGCGAGCGGGCGTAGGCGACGAGCCGCTTGACGACCTCCCAGTTCATCAGCGGCTCCCCGCCGAAGAAGTCAACCTCAAGGTTGACTCGGCTGCCGGAATGGGCGATCAGGAATTCGAGCGCCTGACATCCCACCTCAAAACTCATCAGTGCCCGCTCGCCGTGGTATTTTCCCTGGCTGGCGAAGCAGTAGTCGCAGTTGAGGTTGCAGGTGTGGGCCACGTGCAGGCACAGCGCCTTGATAACGGGGTTGCGGCGCTTGAAGTCGAAGGCCTTGCCGGCGTAGACATCCTCAGTGTAGAGCTTGCCCGCGCGGCGCAGCGCCTCGATGTCGTCGAGACAGTCAAGCAGCTCCTGCCGGGTGATCTCGGGATTTCCGGCGTGCTTTTCAAGAAGGACCTCGACGGCCTCCCCGGCGCTCTGGGTTTCGCACAGCCGGATCAGGTCGTAGGCGACCTCGTCCACCACGTGGACCGAACCGCTGAACACATCGAGAATGATATTGTAGCCGTTGAGCTGGTAGGCATGAATCATTTGTTACACTCCAGTTTCTCAGGCGCAGAAAAAGGCCGCTCGACCGCGAAGGCGGTCAGGCGGCGGTTTTCCGGCTTTCCGAATTAATCTTCGCTGCAGCACTTCTCGCACTGCTGGTTGGCGACGCCGCAGGAGGTCTTGCAGGCCGACTGGCAGGAGGTCTGGCATTCGCCGCATCCGCCGTCCTTGGCGCTCTGTGCGAGATCGCGGGTATCGAGAGTCTCGATTCTCTTCATAGGGAACAACTCCTTTTCAATGGAACTGTGATCAAACAGTTTCTTTCTATTTTACAGCGGCAAAGGGGCGCTGTCAAGCTCTTCCGGCATCCTTCAGCACGGCAACGGAACCGAGAGGCGCCGCGCGGGTCGCTTTCAGAGAAATACCCGCCCTTTCAGCGCGCAGGGCGGCGGAGATACAGCCGGTGCCGATGCGTTCCCCGGGGGTCAGCCAGGGAATCCCTGGCGGATAGGCCCAGACATAGCCGGCCGAGACCCGTCCTGCGGACCGTTCCCACGGGAGAATTTCCCATTCCGCGTCGAGCGCCTCACGAATGGGGAGGACGGCCTCCGGCAGTGCGGGCGGCACCGGGCGGGGCAGAGGTTCAGGCGCGGAGCATCTGCGGTCGATCTCGAGCAGCGCCTGTGCCAGACGGTCAAATCCCGCGTCCTCGTCCATCAGACTGGTCATAGCCAGCAGAAAATCCGGCTGTGCCATCTCGGTTTCAATATGGTAATGCTCCCGCAGAATCTGCGCGAGGGAGGGCCCGCCGGGCGCGCTTTTGCCGCAGCCGATGACCAGCTTGCCGGGATCAAGATCCCAGCAGAAGCCTTCTGCGGCCCGCAGGGCCGCCTTGCGGAAGAGGATCAGGCGGCAGAGCGGCGCGCATTGCTCCTCAAACCGGCGAAGCCGCCGGGAATAGGCGGCAAACCGCTCCGCCCCCTCCCGCTCGAGAAAGCGCAGGCAGGCGCCGGCCATCGCCATCAGCAGATAAGAAGGACTGCTCGTTTCAAAGATGTCGAGCTGGTGCGCCACCCGTTCGGGGTCAACCAGCCTGCCGCAGAGATGCAGCAGGGCGGTCTGAGTGGGGGCAGGCAGGGTTTTGTGGAGGCTTTGCACCACCAAATCGGCGCCGCACTGCACTGCGCTTTTGGGAAAACCCTCCGCAAAGCCGAGGTGCGCTCCGTGCGCTTCATCGACAATCAGCGGAACTCCCCGGCGGTGACAGATTCCGGCGATGGAAGCGATGTCGCTGACGATTCCCTCGTAGGTAGGGGAGGTCAAAATCACAGCCCTGGCCTTTGGGTGCAGGCGCAGCGCCTCCTCGACGGCGCCGGGCGTCACGCTGCCGCAGAAGGGAAATGACCCGCACTCCGGAAGCAGGTAGGCCGGCTGAAGGCCCAGCAGTTCGGCCCCATGATAGACGGATTTATGACAGTTGCGGGCAATCAGCACCGGGTCGCCCGGCCGGACGGCCGCACAGACGGAGGCCAGAATCCCGCAGGTGCTGCCGTTGACCAGAAGCCAGGACTGTTCGCTGCCCCAAAGACTTTCCGCATGCAGTTCGATCTCCCGCAGAACCCCCTGCGGGTCATGGAGGTCGTCGAAACCGTCGATCTCGGTGATGTCGCAGCTCCAGGGGAAGCTGCCGCACACCGCTTCTCCGCGGCGTTTGTGGCCGGGCATGTGCATGGGGTAATAATCAGAATGGCCGTATTCCTCCAGCATCGTCCAGAGGTCCCGCTTTGTGTCCGCCTGCTTCTCCATACGGCAGCCCTCCCTTTTGTTCCGGCAAGGTGTTTCATGATGCCGCGAGCGCGGCCCGGACGGGATTGACCCGCCGTCCCCTGCCGGTTTTTTGCCGGATCTGATTTATGGACATTATACCACAGGATGGCGTCCGGGAAAACTGCCGGCGGCCTGCGGCGTATCTTTTTAAAAATGAAGAAAAACCTGCACAACAAGGCGGATGAGAAATTACGCAGTTCCCACAAAGAAAATTCTGAAAAAGTTCAAAAATCAGCAATTTGCGGAGTATAAAAGTTTTAAACTTTACTTTCTCTTTATCCAACATTAACATGAAAGCGGTCCAAAGAACCTGCTCCGATTGCCAAATGCACCAAAGAGAACGGCTGCATGGGCGGCGGCGCAGCATTGTTTATGAATTGAAAGAGAGGAAGGAAAACGTTATGAAAAAGATCCTGTGTACTGTTCTTGCCCTTGCTCTGATGCTGGTTTTGGCTGCATGCGGCGGTGCGTCTTCGGGCGCGTCCTCGCCGGCTTCCGCTGCCCCGGCATCCTCCGCGGCGTCCGTTTCGGGCGAGGCTGCCTCTGGCGCCTGGACGCCTGCCGAAAACGTCACCATGATCGTCGCCTATAAGGCCGGTTCGGGCACCGATAATACGGCGCGTGTGCTTACCGCCTATGCCGAAAAGTATGTCGGCAGAACCCTTGTGATCGAAAATCTCGAAGGCGGCTCCGGCTCGATCGGTTGGACTGCACTCGCTCAGGCCGATCCCGACGGCTACACCCTCGGCTTCGTCAACCTGCCAACATATGCTTCCAACATTGTGGAGCAGCTCGGCGATTACACAATGGAGGATATCGTCCCGATCTGCAACCATGTTACCGAAACTTCGGTTGTGCTGGTTGCTGCCAACTCACAGTTCAACACGGTGGAAGAGCTGGTCGCCTATGCCAAGGAGCATCCCGGCGAGCTGAAGGCCTCGACCAACGGGGCGCAGGCTTCCAACCACATCGGCGCACAGCTTTTCGCCAAGACCGCTGAGTTTGAATATTCGGCCATCCCTTACGGCGGCACCGCCGACCAGCTTCTTGCGCTGCGCCAGGGAGAGGTTGACTTCTCGGTTGCAAAGGTCGCGGACTTCGCCTCCTTCAAGAGCGAGGTCAAGGTCCTCGGCGTCTTTGATACCAAGCGCCTTGAAGAATATCCCGACGCCCCCACCCTCGGTGAACTCGGCTACTACGATCAGTGGTACGGCAGCGCCCGCTGCATCGTCGCTCCCAAGGGCACTGCGCAGGAGGTCATCGATTTCTATGCCGACGCCTTCAAGCAGACGATGGAGGACCCGGATTACCTTGCGGCCGCTGAGCAGGCCAGCATGAACACCGAGTACATGGACCCCGCCGAGACAGGCGAGCTGCTTGCTGCGCAGTACACCTTCTGCACCGATACTGTTTCTCAGATCTGGGAGTAAGCTGCGGCGAAAGAATTTGCGCGGGGTTTCACGCTTGGAAGCCCCGCACAAATTTTATTCTCCCGCATGTCCCGCGCGCCGGGAACCCCGGCACCTGTTTGCCTTCAAGGAGGTATTTCCGTGAAAAAAACCGATATCGGCGTCGTTGGCTTCATGTACGGCGTCTGCATCCTGTTTCTGGTGATGACGCTGCGGCTGAAGAAGGCGGCCCAGACCTATCCGCTTTTTATCATCACTCTGCTTGCTTTGCTGACCACTCTCTATGTCTACAATATGGTCAAGGACGCCAAGCGCCTCGGCGTCACCAGCGGCCTCGAGGAGGTCTTCGGCGAAACGCTGCCCGGACAGTTTGTCCCGGTGATGGCGATGATCGTTGGCTACCTGCTGGCGATGTACTACATCGGATTCTATCCCTCCACCCTGATCTTTATGGTGGCCTGCCTTTGGTTCCTCAAGGTGCCGAAATGGCAGGTGGTTGTGTCAACCCTTGCCATTGTCTGCCTGGTTTATGCGGCGTTTGCCATGTTTCTGGGCGTCAAGCTGCCGGTTGGCCTGCTGTTTAAGTAAGGGGGAGACGAAAAATGCTTGAAACTTTAGCTTTGATGGGCAGCGGTTTTGCCAACGCCCTGTCCCCCGTGAATCTCTTTGCCATGGCGGCCGGCACTGCCATCGGAATTGTCATCGGCTGCCTGCCCGGACTTTCGGCCGCGATGGGGGTCGCGCTGCTGCTGCCGATGACCTTCAGCATGGAGGCCTCCACCGGCCTGATTGTGCTTGGCGCCATCTACTGCGGCGCCATCTTCGGCGGATCGATTTCCGCCATTTTGATTCATACCCCCGGCACCCCCGCTTCGGCGGCGACCGCCATCGAGGGATATCAGATGACTCTGCAGGGCAGAGCGGGCAAGGCGCTCGGCGTCTCCTGCTTCTCCTCCTTCTGCGGAGGGCTGCTCTCCTGTATTTCGCTTTATTTCTTTGCTCCTCTGCTGGCCCAGCTGGCAATGAAGTTTGGTTCCCCCGAATATTTCTGGCTGTCGATCTTTGGCTTGACCATCATCGCGGGAGTCTCTTCCAAATCTATGATTAAGGGCCTGATGTCCGGCGCACTCGGACTGCTGCTCTCGACCATCGGCATGGACCCGATGGAAGGGGTCAAGCGGTTCATGTTTGGGCAGTCCTCCCTCTATGAGGGAATCAACGTCACCTGCGCCCTGATCGGACTTTTTTCGATGAGTCAGGCGATGATCCTCGCAGAAAAGAAGATCAGGCAGCGCGCCAGAGCCGCCAAATTTCAGGATAAAATCGGCGTGACCGGAGCGGAGGTCAAACGGCTTACGCCAACCATCCTGCGCTCGTGGATCATCGGCAATCTGATCGGCATCCTGCCGGGCGCAGGCGCCTCGATCGCCTGCTTTATGGGCTATAACAGCGCCCGCCAGTTCTCCAAGCACAAGGAGGAGTTCGGCCATGGCTCCATCGAGGGAGTTGCCGGCAGCGAGGCGGCGAACAACGCTGTCACCGGCGGCTCTCTGATTCCGATGCTGACGCTGGGAATTCCGGGCGAGAGCGTCACCGCCGTTCTGATGGGAGGCCTGATTATTCAGGGCCTGCAGCCGGGTCCGGAGCTTTTTACCAAGTACGCCCCGATGACTTATACTTTCTTCGCGGGCTTTGTGCTGGTGCAGTTCTTCATGCTCGGCATCGGCATCCTCGGATGCCGCGGTTTTGCTCAGATTTCCCGGCTTTCAGACGCGATTCTGATCCCGAGCGTAGCGGTGCTCTGCGTCGTCGGTTCCTATGCGATTCACAAGAATTTTGTGGATGTTGTCATTATGATGATCTTCGGCGTACTCGGCTATTTCTTCCGCAAATTCGACCTCAATCCCGCCGCCGTCGTATTGGCACTGATCCTCGGACCGCTGGGTGAAAAGGGCCTGCGCCGTTCGCTGATGCTGTCGGGAGGCAATCCGGCGGTCCTTTTCTCCACGCCGATCTGCTGGGTGCTGATGGTGATGTGCATCTTCGGCGTCCTTTCTCCGGTCTTTATGGCGCGGATGGAGAAAAAGACCGTCGAGAACGCCGGCGGCGACATGCCCGGCGAAACCGGCGACGATCCGGTTCGCACCAGCGATTAAATTTTTCGGAAAAGGCAGGTGCAGAATATGGCGGAGCTGGGGGAAATTGACTGGGGGGCGCTGGCCGCCTACCTGCGGCAGATGAATCTGGTATCGATCCTCTGCCGGTTTGTCCTCGCCGCCGTCTGCGGCAGCGTCATCGGCTTC
>Ga0129317_1002012_pt1 | contig 12768 bp, 12 predicted proteins | sample Cm1ome_FD_94430 | JGI IMG/M metagenome (GOLD analysis project Ga0129317, IMG submission 94430) | Eastern black-and-white colobus group fecal microbial communities from Wisconsin, USA - Cm1105 metagenome | ecosystem: Host-associated > Mammals > Digestive system > Large intestine > Fecal | place...
CTCCATTTCCCGCCAGCGGGAAATTCCGGCTGTATCTGGATTGCTCCTCTCCCCATAAAGGGTGTTTCCCTTTATGGGGTCCCCTGAATAGGATGGGAAATACATACAGTATTCCTCCGGTTTTAGAACTTTCGGCTGAGCCAAAATCTCTCGCCCTCAGCTCTTGCCGATTTAATCAGAGCTTCCCTAGATTTCTCCTGGTGCAGTTATCCCGTCAGTCTTCCGCCAGCACGGAAATGATTTTCCCGGTGGGCACCTCGATCAGGCCCTTGTCCGTCAGGCCCAGCTCCGGCAGAGACGACAGCACCGTCTGGGACATGGAGAAGTAGGGATGCTTCAGCTGGCAGCCTAAGCCGCGGGCCGCCTGATTGGCCTTCCGGATGTCCGCCAGCAGGGTCTCATAGGGATCCGCGGTCATGATGCCGCCGATGGGCAGATGTACCTGGGCCAGCACCTTTCCTCCCTCCACTGCCACAAAGCCGCCCTGGTTTTCCTCCAGACACTTCACAGCAAAGGCCATGTCCTCATTGTTGGTACCAACCACCACAATGTTGTTGGAGGGCACGGAGTAGGATGTGGCAATGGCCCCTCGCTTCAGTCCGAAGCCCTGGGCAAAGGCCGTGGTCATGCCGCCGCCCCGGCCGTAGCGCTCCAAAATGGCGATCTTCAGCACATCCTGGGCGGGATCCGCTGCCACGTCTCCCTCCCGTACCGGCAATATGGCTGTGAAACGGTCGTTGAAGGCATCTCCGTCGTGAATGGAAATCACATGCACCTTCCCCTTCTCCCGGTTCCCGGCGGGCACCCGGAAGCTGTCCGGGGTCAGGTTCTCCGGAAGACGGATGCTCTTAAGATACGCCGGGGCAATGACAGGCTCCGGCCAGGTTCCCACCGTTTCTCCATCCCGGGCGGCAATCCTTCCGCCGGCCACTACCAGGGCCGGTGGGAAGCTGCTAAGCTCCCGAAGCAGGAGAATGTCCGCCAGCCGTCCCGGGGTCAGGCTGCCCAGCTGGCCCTCCAGATGATAGTGTCTGGCCGGGTTCAGGGTAGCCATGCGGATCACATCCACGGCAGGCAGCCCGGAACGAAGCCCCAGCCGGAGGGGCGTATCCAGATAGCCGCCAAAGGAGCCCACAATGTCCCCGATGGTGATGTTATCAATGCACAGAGACATCTCTCCCGTGGGAATCCGGTTTTCCCGGATATAGCGGAAGAAGGCCTCCGTCTGCTGCCGTCCCGGGGCCTCCACCAGGAACATGCTCAGACCCCGGCGCAGCCTTGGCAGAATCTGCTCCGGTCTTGCCACACAGTGGTCGTCCCGGACGCCGGAGGCCACATAGGCATCCAGCGCCGCCTCGTCTCCCCGGGGCAGGTCGCCGCCGTGGCCGTTGATGAGCTTTCCCTGGGCGTGGCAGGCGGCCAGACGCAGGAGATAATCCGGCTCCCGGTTCAAAATCCTGGCGGAAACCGTCTCGCCGATGCTGACCACGCGTTCGTCCCAGCGCAGCATCTGCGCAATGTCCCGGGAATCGATCTCCGCCGCTGCCGTTTCTATCTCCGGATCCATGGGACAGTAGGAGGGTGCGGAGAATAGAGCCCGGAGAGGCTGACCTTCAAAGCCCTCCATCATGGCCCGGACGGCCTCCTTGCCGCCGTTGTGGGCCACGTTCACCATGTCCACCACAACGGTTGTGGTGCCCCTGGCCACCAGCACCCGGGCCAGCTCATTGGGCCACAGCATGGTGGTATCCACGTGCATATGGGGATCGATAAGGCCGGGGATGGCGTACATCCCGGCGGCGTCCACCACTTCCTCCGCCTCCTGGACGGCACCGGCGGTGACGGACGCAATCCGATCCTTGTAAACGACAATGTCCGTCTCGTAGATTTCTCCGGAATATACGTTCACCAGACGGCAGTTCCGGATCAGCAATGTGGCCTTCTTCTGTCCCCGGGCCACCTGTACCAGATCTCCCAGCATTTGGGTTGTGAGATCCTCTGCAAAAATACCCATAATCGACTCCTTTTCTCAGGAAACGTAGCTGCGGATCACACTGCGGATCTTCCCCATGTCTCCGGAGACAATGGCCTGTACCACTGCCTCGTGGGCCTCGTCAAATCTGCCTGTCCGTCCGCTGGCAATGCCGGAAAGCTGAGACGACCGCATGGCCACCAGAAACTGCAGGGACAGTTCGTTCCAAACCGTAAGCAGCAGCTCGTTTCCCGTAAGCTCCACCAGGGTTCTGTGGAAGCGGATGTGAACCGCGTTGGTTTCGGCCGGGTTCGCGGTGGGATCCAGATCCCGCATTTCCTCGATGGCGTCATACAGCTGCTGCAGGGCCTGGGGCGTATGCTTCCCGGCCTGCACCAGGATTTCCGCGGCATAGGTTTCCAGGACACCCCGCAGCTGGTTGACCTCCTGAATTTTCCCTTCGCTGAACTGGGTCACAAAGGTTCCCCGGTAAGGAATCCGTTCCAGCAGCCCCGCCTGTTCCAGCTGCTGAAGGGCCTCCCGAATGGTGGTGCGGCTGATGTTCAGCTTCCCGGACAGGGAAAGCTCGTTGACCCGGTCGCCGGGTTTCAGCTCCCCGTTGACAATGGCGTTGCGCAGGGCCTCTATGGCGTAGTCCAGCAGAGTCGTCCGCTGGGGCGGCTGTAAGGATACATCATCTGTCATAAGAAAACCTCCCTCATCATTCTTTTCGGGTAAATGGGATGCACAGGGCTGCCGGCGGATTTTTTCTCCGGCCGATGAGCAGGGCGCAAATGGTGATCAGGTAGGGCGCCATTTGCAGGAAGTTGGAGGGAATGGGCGACCCCAGCACCTGAATCCGGTTTTGCAGGGCGTCGATGCCGCCGAAGAGGATACCTCCGCCCAAAGTCCACAGGGGATCCCACCGGCCGAAAATCACCAGGGCCGACGCGATAAAGCCCCGGCCGCTGACCATGCTGTCAGAATAGGCTCCCATCTCCACCAGGGAGAAGAAGGCACCGCCCAGGCCCGCCAGGGTGCCGCCGATGAGGATGCAGCTGTAGCGGATGCGGCTGACGCTGACGCCCAGGGTATCCGCCGTCTGGGGAGACTCGCCCACCGCGTTCATCCGCAGGCCGAAGGGCGTCCGGTAGACAACCACCAGAGCAATGGGCACCAGCAGGAACATCAGGTAGGTAAAAACAGAGTGGTTAAAGAGGATCGGCCCCAGGAAGGGGATCTGGGACAGCACCGGGATGGGAATATTGGGGAAGGTCTCCACCCGGGGCGTCACCTATGTGACCTTGAAAATCAGGCGATACAGGTACAGAGCCAGGCCCTGGCCCAGGAAGTTCAGAGACAGGCCGGATACGGTCTGGTTAGACTGGAGGGTAATGGTCATAAAGGCGAAAATCAGGCTCATCAGGCCGCCGGTGACCATGGCACCCAGCACGCCCAGCCACAGGCTCTCCTCCTGATAGGCCACCAAAAAGGCCATAAAGCCGCTGAAGAGCATAATGCCCTCAATGCCTAGGTTTAGCACGCCGGAGCGCTCCACGAAGACCTCGCCCAATGGGGCCAGAACCAGAGGCGTGGCCAGAACCACGCTGGCGCTGAGAAGCTGTGTCCAAAACAGCGGGGTCAGAAAAACACTAAGATCCATACGCGCTCACGCTCCTTCCTCTTCGGCGGCACGGAATCGGATCTGCTCCTGCTTTTGCAGCCGCCGCTCGTAAATCTCACTGCCCAGGGCGAACATGAGAACCAGGGCCTGCAAAATGGAGCCCACCGCCGTGGGAATGCCCAGCTCCATCCGCATACCGTCCGCTCCTACGGTGAGCACCGCGAAAAAGAAAGCGGCGAAAAGAACCCGGATGGGCTCTCCCCGGCCCAGAATGGCGATGATAATGGCAGTGAAGCCGTAGCTGGGAGAAATGTCCTCGATCAGCCGGTGGTGAATGCCCATCAGCTCAATGGAACCGGCCAGGCCCGACATGCCGCCGCTGATGAGCATGGACAAAATAATCATTCGCCTGGAGTTGATGCCGTTGGCAATGGCCGCCTCGGGACTGGCCCCGCAGACGGTCAGCCGGTAGCCAAAGGTGGTATGGTGGATGAGCCACCAGAACAGGATCGTCATGGCCAGGGCAATGAGAATGCCGATGTGAAGCCTGGTACGGGGAATCAGCTTGGGAAGCCAGGCCGATGCCATGATCTGGGCGGTGAAGGGCTCCACCGAGTTGGGATCCCGCCAGGGCCCGTTGACAAAGTAGCGCACCAGCTCGATGGCCACATAGTTCATCATCAGGGTAACGATAACCTCATTGGCGTTGAGCCGCACCTTGAGCCATCCGGCCAGACCTCCCCACAGGGCGCTGATTGCCACGGCGGCAATCATACAGGTAGGAATGGCGATGACCGGAGGCAGCTCCCCGTCGAACAGGCCCACCGCCGCGGCGCCCATGGCGCCCAGGTAGATCTGGCCCTCGGAGCCGATGCTGATAAACTGGGCCCGGCTGGAAATGATCAGTCCCAGGGATGCCAGGAGCAGGGGCGTGGTTTTCACCAGCACCTCCGCCAGGGCGTTGATGTTGCCGAAGCTGCCCCGGAGCAGGGCTCCGTAAGCCGCAATGGGAGAATAGCCGGAACAGGCCAGAAAAACCCCGCCCAGCACCAGCGCCATCACAATCGCCAGGGGCAGCACCAGACGGCTGGGCATGGTGAAGTGTCCATGCTTCCAATTGGATCGTTTCATCATTTCACACCCTGCTTTCTACTTTAATCCGGCCATGGCCAGGCCGATGGCCTCCCGGTCAATGCTGTCGTGGTCGCAGCTGTACACAGCTCGGCCTTCATACATGACTACCACCCGGTCGCTCAGCTCCAGCACCTCGTCCAGGTCGGCGGAAATCAGGAGAATGGCCGCTCCCTCGTCCCGCTTTTCCAGCAGCCGCCGGCGCACATAGGAAATGGCCCCGACGTCCAGGCCCTGGGTGGGATGCTCCACCAGAAGCAGCCGAAAGGCTCCCGCCGTCTCCCGGGCCAGGAGCAGCTTCTGGCAGTTGCCGCCGGAGAGGGTCTCCACCTTGGTGTCCAGGGAGGAGCAGCGCACGTCGTATTCCTCCACCAGGCCCTTGGCGAATTCCCGAAGGACGTTCTTTTTCAGCACGCCCCTTTTGGAATAGGGCCGGGAGCGGTAGACCTTCAGGGCCGCGTTGTCCGAAACGGACAGGCCCACAGCCACGCCCCGGGTCTTCCGGCCGGCGGGAACATACCTCAGTCCCGCGTCAATTCGCTTCCAGGCGGAGGTGCCGGTCATGTTCTTTCCGTCCAGGATGAGCTTTCCGGAAACGGTGGGACGCAGTCCCACAATGGCCTCCACCAGCTCGGACTGTCCGTTTCCGTCCACGCCGGCAATGCCCACGATCTCTCCTGCGCGCAGGCTTAGCGTGAAGTCCGTCACCGCGTTCTTGCCGTGATCTCCGGTCACGGTCAGGCCCTCCAGGGACGCCTGCACCGGGCCCAGGCGCAGGGGATTGCGCTCCAGGGTAAATTCCACATCGTGGCCCACCAGCATAGCGGCCAACTGCTTTTTGTCGATCTCCTTCGTATTCACCGTGCCCTGAACCCGGCCCTTGCGCATCACCGTCACCCGGTCGCTGATTTCCAGAACCTCCTGGAGCTTGTGGGTGATGAGGATGATGGACTTTCCGGCCTTGGCAAAGCCCCGGAGAATGGTAAACAGGGAGGCAATCTCCGGCGGAGAGAGAACACTGGTAGGCTCGTCCAGGATGAGAATATCCGCGCCCCGGTACAGTGCCTTAAAGATCTCCACCCGCTGCTGCTGGCCGGAGGAAAGCTGCCAGATATAGCGTTCCGGATCCAGATCCAGTCCAAATTTCCCGGACAGCTCCCGTACCTCCCGGGCCATGGTCTTTCTGTCCAGAAGGACACCCTTCCGGGGCTCCTTGCCGATGGCAATGTTTTCCGCTACCGTCATGGTGGACACCAGCATGAAGTGCTGATGCACCATGCCAACGCCGCTATTGAGGGCGTCCGCCGGAGAAGTGATGGTCACCTTTTTTCCGCCAATTACAATTTCTCCCTCGTCCGGCTGCAGCAGGCCGTAGAGGATGTTCATGAGGGTTGTTTTACCGGCGCCGTTTTCTCCCAGCAGCACATGGATTTCTCCCTGCCGCAGCTCAAAATCTGCCTTGTCATTGGCCAGAACACCAGGGAAGCGCTTGGTAATGCCGTGCATTTCGAGGACGTTGCTCATTCTTCCAGCCTCCAAAACTTGGTTTTTGTATTACAACAAGCGGCTTCCGGTGAAAGAAGCCGCTTGTTATGGTTAGCCGATCTCGTACTGCGTGGTGTAGTCGATCTCGCCCGCGATGAGCTGAGCCTTCAGGGCCTCCAGCTTTTCGGCCACATCCTGCGCAACATTTCCCCGGAAGTCCGCCAGGCCTACGCTGCCCTTTTCCAGGCTCTGAGGCATGGAACCGGCCATATTCCCCTGGGCAATCTGGCTGAGGATGTTCTTCATGGCCGCGCCGTAGTCAAATACCACGCTGGTCAGAACCGTATCGGGAGACTGGTCATACTGATCCACATCCTTACCCACGACCCAGACCTTATTGCCGGCAGCCAGGGATTCCTCCGCCGCGGCAAACACGCCGGTCATACCCAGGCTCTGGATGCCCACCAGCAGATCCGCCCCGGCCTCGATCTGGCTCACAGCCGCTTCCTTGGCCTTGATGGGATCGTTGAAGTCGCCGGTGAAGGCGGTCAGCACCCGGATGTCGGGATTGACAGACTTGGCGCCTTCCTCGTAGGCCTTGGAGCAGGCCACATACAGGGGATTCTCACGGCCGCAGACATAGCCGACGACCCCGGTTTTCGTGGTGTAGGCCGCCAGAGCGTCAACCAGGTAGTAAGCGCTTTCACACTCGGTGAGGCTGAACCACATATTGCCGAATTCCTGATCAGACGGCGGGGTGGCCAGGGCCACAAATTCGGTATCCGGGAATTCGGAAGCCAGCTCCATGATGGCCGCCCCGTGGGCGCCGCTCTGGGCCCAGACCACGTCATAACCGGCAGCCACATAGTCCCGGGCCGCCTTGGCCGCGTCGGTTGCGGAGTTGACGCCCTCGATGTAGGCGGTGGAGCCGATGTAGTCCTCCGTCTTCACGGCTTCCACGCCCTGATAGGAGATGGTGCCGAAGGAGCCGTCGCTGATGGAACCGGGGATAATGAAGGCCACCTTGAGCTTGCCCTCGCCGCCGGAAGCGGCCGTATCTCCCTTGGTGCCGCAGGCCGTCAGCAGGGAAAGGGTCAGCAGAGCCGCCAGGAGCATTGCCAGGATTCTTTTCTTCATTTCTCTTACCTCCAGATTGTAGATTGTCTACAATACACAATTTTTGAGAAAATTTGTCAATTTACAGAATCTACGAAATTTGCCGAAGTTTTGAAGGATTCCCCAAACATTTGCCCATAACTTTCCGGGAAGCGTGCAAATTGTAAAGAGGCAGCCGGTTTCCCTGCCCCAGGTGTACGCAGAAAAAGGCTCCCGGTTTCCAGGAACCGGGAGCCTTGCGGCGCTATTGGATTTCAGTTTGCCTTTGCGGATTTTTTTGCCAGAACCGATTTGATCAGAGCATATCCCCAAATCACGGCGAAGATGGCAAACAGCACACAGAACAGAGGACGGCTGAAGAAATTGAAGAAGTTGCCTCTGGCCATTTGCATGGCTCTTCTAAAGTAGTATTCGGTGTCAGCGCCCAGCACCAGTCCCAGAATCAGCGCGGTATTATTGAAGCCAAACTTATGGAAATAGTACCCGAAAATTCCTCCAACAACCATCAGAAGCACATCGAATGTGCTGCTCTGGAAGGCATAGCAGCCCGTAAGAGCAAGGAGCATAATCAAGGTTCCCAGAATATGATATGGGACGCTGAGAACCCTTGCGAAAATTTTCGCAATAAACAGGGCCACAAATACCATCAGGATATTGGCGGCCATCATGGATACGAAGGTGGCTGACAGGTAGGTCGGCTGGGCCTTCAGCAGCATTGGCCCCATCTGAACCCCGTGGATGGCCAGGGCTGTCATCATCATTGCCGCCGCGCCGCTGCCCGGAATGCCCATGGACAGCATGGGAACCATGGCGCCGCCGGTAGCGGCATTGTTGGCGGTTTCGGAAGCGATAATGCCGTGAGGATCTCCGTGGCCCATCTTCTCCGGCGTCTTGCTGAGTTTGGATTCCACGGAATAGGAAAGCCAGGAAGCGATGGTCGCGCCTGCTCCGGGTACGATTCCGATAAAGGTTCCAAGCACCGCGGAGCGAACCGCAGTCCACTTCAGCGCGAAAAACTCCTTGATACCGGGCATCTTCGTGATTTTCGCCTGCTTGTCCTTGGCGTAAGCGGAACGATCCGGCGGCTGCGCGATGTTGCCGAATATCTCAGCGGCAGCAAACATGCCCAGCATAAAGGGCAGGTCACCCACGCCTCCGTAAAGATCAGAGGAGCCGAAGGTAAGCCGGGGAACGCTCGTCAGCTTGTCAATACCAATGCAGCCAATTGCCAAGCCGATCAATGCGGATAAGAAGGTATTGACTTTATGCTTGGAATCAATAAACACCAGAATGCTGAGGCCAAGAACACAAACCGCAAACTGTTCCGCGGAATTAAACTTCAGCGCAAGCCTCATTAAGGGCTGGGTGAGCAGGAACATGATGATACAGGATATCAGCCCGCCAAAAGCGGAGCCCACCAGGGAAAAGCCCAGTGCTTTCCCCGCTTCTCCCCGTTCCACCATCGGATATCCGTCCAAAACCGTTGCGGCGCTTGACGGTGTGCCCGGTATTTTAAAGAGGATCGCGGTAATGCCGCCTCCGGTTATGGACGCGCAGTACACGGCGCTGAGGAAGGCAATCGCCACTACCGGACTCATTGCGTAGGTGAAGCTGACGCACAGAACTATGGACATGGTGGCGCTTACCCCGGGAAGCGCCCCGAAAATAACCCCAAGGAACACGCCAAAGATGATCCAAAGAATGACGATGGGATCACAAATGGTTTCTAATCCGGAAAACAGTAACTCCATTTTTCTCTCCTTTCTGTTTTGTGATCAGAACAGGTATTCCACCCATTTGCTGAACTTGGCAAAGAAACCGATTCCTCTTGCCGGATGGATGCCCAGTCCCCATGTAAAAATCGCATAGAGTACAAAGGTGATCACGACAGACGTAAGGATATTTTTCCACCAGCATTTGCCGCCCAGAAGGTATGCCATGCATACGCCAAAAAGCACAGTCGCGAAAATATACCCCACATAACCCAGCGCAAAGGCATAGACAATTGAGACAGCAAAGGCCCCAACCATTTTCTGAATGTTCCGATTGCCCAAATTCAGGAAAGACAGCTTTTTGCACTTCGCCTTTTCCTCATCGGAGAGGTTCCTGACTAAGCCAACCATTTTGATCGCAAGCATCACCAAAAGCAGAAGGAGTAATGTCATTGGCCAGTAGCGGGCCAGGGGCTGGTCGGTAATCTCAATGGCAAAGCACCCAAAAATCCCAACGATGTCCAGTACCGCCAGGATACCGTTAAAAAATAATTCTGCCATACGCTTTACCTTTCATCTGCTCATTCACTCTTGGCCGCGTCATAGGTGGCATTGATTCTTTCCATAAGTTCATCCGCGGACCAGACATAGTCATTGGTCAGGCCGTTGGCGTTCAGCCAGGCAACCCACTCCGGATTCTGAGATACTCTATGAACTGCCGCCTCCAGAGCATCAACCGCCTCCTGAGGGCAGCCCTTCATGGCGGTAAATACCCGGTAGTAGCCCAGGGTCGTGGGAATGCCAAGCTCGCCCGCGCAGGTAACATCGCTGAAGGCATCGTTTCTCTGCTGAGACATAACCAGCGTGGCCTTCAGGTCACCGGAAGCCACATAGGCACCGGCATCCGACCAGGTGTTGATGCAGGTGTCGATATCACCGGCAATGGTAGAGATAAAGCCTTCGGAAGCGCCCGAGGTGATCCATTCAAACTGAACGTCCGCGGCTTCTTCAAATTCTCTTACAATGGAGCCGGAGATGCCGGTGGGAGAGTCCACCGCGCAGGTAACCTCACCGGGATGCTCCTTCATATACGCAATGAGCTCCTCCGCGGTGTCCCAGGGCGCGTCGGGTCTGCTGAAGAAAACGCCCTCCGCAAGCACCAGCCCGGAAACGGGAACGATCTCATCTCTCAGAGTGAAGCCCTCAAACATACCGGCCGCGTCCAGGAGGAAGGATGTAGGCGCGGTAAACTGGAACATATAGCCCTCGTTTTCGGCGCTGTGGGCATAGGTATAGCAGCTTGTAATGGAATCCATCTTGTTCAGAATGGTAATATTCACGCCCAGATCCTTCTCCAGATAAGTGGCGAACTTTCTGACGGTTACGTCAAGTCCGCCGCCTTCGCCGGAGGGAACAACAATTTCGACACGCTCTTTCCACTTCCAGCCTTCCGCGGAATCGCCGGAGGAAGCGGGTTCCTTGCCGGCACAGGCGGTCAGCGCCAGAAGCATGATTACGCAAAGAAGCATTGCGGAAATTCTCTTAACAGCCTTCATCTCATTATCCTCCCTGTTCTATTTTTGTTAACTTAAATATTCACTTCCAGATTGACAAGGGCCCGGTGATGCTGGCAGCCGTACAAATCCTCATCCCGGAAGTCTCCGCAGGGAACCCTGCGGGGAACGGAGAATTTCACCGCCCTTGCCAGAGGCAGATCGTACCGCTTCAGTTTCTCAGGATCCTCACCCAGTGCGGCCGCCACCTTTTCGATTTCGAGAGCGCCGGATGCGAGAACCGCGCCGTAAGTCTCTTCATCCGGGAAAATGATGTCGATGGTCAGCATAAAGGGGCCTGCGTTTTTGGATCGGATCAGCTGCGCGTATTCATATAATTTTTTCATTGGCAAGTCCTCACAGATTCTTGTAGCAGATACGGACGGTTTCCAGGGGATCGTCCACTTCCACAACATGATTGAGACAATAGCTATAGGTTTCCCCGTTGCTCAGCGTCTGCAGGGACGGAGGTGAGAAGGGGAACGCGGTCTGACTCTGGGCGCCAATATAGTCCGGAATGGGAACATGCAGGGCGGTATGCCACACGTTTGCGATAATGGCGTCGGCATCTTCCGGGGTTTTCGCAATGATGTCAAACAGAAGGCCCACACGCTCCGTATTCGGGTCATCAGGGTTTCCGTACCGGACAACCCGCAGCTTGTAATCCTCCCCGGTCAGCTTCATCCCAAGCTCGATGCGTTTTCTCGAATACGCCTCTACGTTGCGGACAAAGCTGTCAAACTGCTTGAGAATCAACGGATCGGATACGCCTGCCATGGCCACTCTGCGGTAGCCCTCAAACCGGACGCCCTCCAGCTTGATGGTATAGGGAATGGTCTCCATTCTGGTATTCGTGATGCGCACCCTTCTGTCGGTCTCCGCCTCGTAGCAGCTGTCCTTGGTGTAGATACGGTGACCGGGCTCTGTCAGTACGAAGGGATCGTCATTTTCATACAATGTATGAGACACAATGGAGTTGGGAGATACGGCATTTTCCGGATGGCCGGGCTCGATGCTGACGGAATCCTTGCGAACCCAGGCCACCATCGCCCCGTGGTGCTTGTCAATGACGGAGGGAAGGGAGCCGCATTCCAGGATCTTGCCCGCGTGCCAGGAAAACCCGTTATCCAGGCCGTACATCATGGGAACAGCGGCATAGATGGACGTATCTGTGGCCCGTCCGGCAATCACGACCTGGGCGCCCTGTTCCATGGCTTCCACAAAGGGCTCGGCGCCCATAACGGAAACGCATCTGCTTAACGATTCAATATCCTCCTGCTTGAACTCGGGGGCCCCGGTCAGCGGGTGGAACCTCCCTGCTTCCATGTAGGCCCGGAGCTGCTGCTTTGTAATTTCCGTTTTGATCACGCCGAGCTTAAAGTGAAGCCCCTTTTCCCGGGCGATTTCCTCCACAATGTCAACCATCCAGTCAACATTCGGATCCGCGCCTGCCGTTCCGGCGGAGCCTACCAGTACCGGAATGTTCCGCTCCAAACCAGCCTGGATCATGATTTCGAGGTCTCTCTTCACACCCTTTCGGCTCATTCTGGGAACACCCGCACCCAGAAAAAAGGGGCCGGAGTCACATGTTCCGGAGTCACAGCCAATCACCTCCGGGTCATACCCCAGGGCGGTTTCAAAGGCGGTCAGATCAAAGGAACCTCCCAGCATTCCGGCAGCAGCCATGATGCACACTTCGTCTTTTTTTGTCTTTTGCTTCAAAAGAAGAACCTCCTTATTATAAAACGAATTGCCTGGCCGTGCAGCGGGATGGAAAAGCAAAATGGATTTTACCATTTTTCGGCCGGTGCTTTTCCCCGCTGTACCGCCAAATGAATCGGATCGACATATCACTGCAGCTGTATTGTCACTATCATATACGCGATTTCAGGGTTTGGGAAGTACATTTTCTTTACCTGGTCATAAACAAGTTTTATATCAACCCATATTTTTTGAGGTTATATGATTGACAAATCGTTAAAATGCTTTATTATTTTTATATCGGAAGTCTTAAACGAGATATTTCGGCCTAGGATTGTGCAAAACCGACAAAAGAAAGGGTGCTCATTTGTATGGATCAGACAGCTTGGAAAATATTACGCCTTTTGAGTACAGGCAACAGCCTGTCTAAAATCGCGGACATTCTTTTTTTGTCACAGCCTGCCATTTCCTACC
>Ga0129317_1002015_pt1 | contig 12755 bp, 8 predicted proteins | sample Cm1ome_FD_94430 | JGI IMG/M metagenome (GOLD analysis project Ga0129317, IMG submission 94430) | Eastern black-and-white colobus group fecal microbial communities from Wisconsin, USA - Cm1105 metagenome | ecosystem: Host-associated > Mammals > Digestive system > Large intestine > Fecal | place...
AAACACCATTAATAAAAAGAAGATATAAAGAAGCAAAGCTCGCTAGAACAATAATGAAAATAGGAATACTTTTTTTAATTGCATTAAATATATCATTCTTATAACGCATGAAATTATTTTATAATTTGTTCACTAGATTGAAAAGCCTTAAAATGTTTATATGAACTTGGATGAATTTAAAAATCATTTAAAGAAATATTTAACCGAACAAGAGATTGATGAACTTATTACTTCGTTAAATAACGAAGAAGAACATGCTGCACTGCTCAATACTAGGAAGATGAATGAAAGTAATTTCTTAAGCTTCTTCCCGCATTTAAAAAAACATCCTTTTGTTTCTAATGGCTATTACTACAACAAAGATAAATATCGTTTAGGGTTGAATATCTTTCATGACTTAGGAGTTTATTATCTACAAGAACCATCAGCGATGAGTGTTGCTTCTTTTCTTCCTAGAATGAAGGATAACTCGTGCATTTTAGATATGTGTGCAGCACCTGGAGGAAAAACAGTTCAACTTGCTATTAATAATCCCACTAGTGTGATTTACGCTAACGACATCTCTTTAAGTAGATGTAACGAGTTATTGAGTAATATTGAAAGAATGGGATTAGATAATGTCCTTATTACCAATAACGATTTTTCGAAAATATATAGCAGTTATCTAGAGTATTTTTCTCTCATTGTTTTGGATGCTCCTTGTTCTGGAAGTGGAATGTTTAGAAAAAGCAGTATCGATATGATTAATGACTGGTCAATCAATAAAGTTAAGAAGTGTTCTTTAATCCAAAAAGAACTTATTCTAATCGCCTACAAGATGCTAAAAAAGGGAGGAATATTATCTTATTCTACATGTTCATATTCCTATGAGGAAAATGAAGAAGTAATCAAATATTTATTGGAGAATAGCGATGCCACTATTGTTCCAATTAAAAAAGCAAAAGGTCTATATTCATTTCATCATCTAGGCTATCATTTTTTTCCCTCTCAATTTCAAGGTGAAGGACAATATGTCGTTCATATCTATAAAAATGGTGAACTAGCTCAAAATAGTATTAAGAGGAAAACAAAAGATAATTCCTTATCTAAACTTGTTCCAAATAGATTTAACAATTACGCTTTTTATAAATATAATTCCAGTGTCTTTATGCTTCCTTTTGAGGTTAAAATAGATAAATTAAATATCGTTAGAGAAGGAGTTAAAGTTGGAGACTTTCTCGGCGATAATATTTTTAAACCTCATCACCATTTAGCGCATACTCTATCTAAAGATGATTATCCTTCAATTGAACTTGATAAGGATGAAACAAATAAATACATGAGTGGTAACGAAATAATAAAAACAAATCCTTATAAAGGATTCGTTCTACTCACCTATTTAGGAATACCAATTAGTTTTGGAAAAACCGATGGAAAAGTGATTAAAAATCATCTTCCAAAAGGTTTGAGAAAGAACTTTAAATAATCTCATTGAAGCGATATTTTTTATTCTTTTGTTTACTGATTTCGTTATGGTAATAAATACGAGCTTCGTAAGTTAATACTTTTTGAGCTTCATGCTGAAAGTATGAGGCTACCTCCTCAGTGGACATATCCTTATAATCTTCATAGTACAAAGGTTTTAATATTTTGATGAAAACAGGATATTTTTTTAACTGTTTTTTTCTTCTAAAAACCTTAAAAGAACCATATATTACTGCGTTAATTAGTGGAACTTTAGCTTTCATCGCTGCGCGGAATGTCCCATGATGATATTCATTTAAGAGTTTTAATTGATCTTTATTTCTCGTTCCTTCAACAAAAATTAACCAACTTCTATTCCCTTCACTGAGATCTTTTTGAACTTTCATCATTACCTTAAAGGATTGTTTTAAATCATTTCGATCGATGAACTCTCCTGAGATGGCCTTCATACAAGTCCCAATAAAAGGGTAATGTTCAGATTCCTTTTTAGCAATGAAGGTCAAAGGATAATCGATGATGGAAAGATAGGCAACTGGATCGAAAGCGGACAAGTGATTTGAAAATAAACAAAATGGTTGATTTGGAATATTTTCCTTACCTTCGATATGGTAACTAACATTGAATCCTTCTGAAACCTTTTTACAGACACTTGATATCTTTGAATAAATCTTTGGATAGGGAACTTTTTTAGGATTTTTAGCGTAAGGTCTCATCCAAGAAAAATAACCACCTATGATACTAGGTCCGGCTTTAATAACTGCGCGTGAATAATGAAACATAATCTTATTGTAATATTATCTAGGAAAATTTAAATCATTTATTTAAAACAAATATTTCTAAACTTTGTGGGGAAATAATCGCGTTTTTGGTGTGCACTAGTGAGTCATTGATGATAGCGCCTTTGGAGAAGAGAAAGTTGTAATATTCATCGAATTCTAGATGTGTCTTATTGCTCGTTGGATTAATAGCCACTAAAACATCTTTATAAGGAGAATCATCTCCTAAACTATTGAATCTAATAAGAAGGGTATCATCTTCTCTAGTAAAAAAGGAGAAAACACCCTTAATCTCATTTGGATCACTTAATCTTATTTTTTTGAAACGTTTTCTAATGTCAATAATCCCCTTTAGATAACGAACCATCTCAAATCTTTCATCGACAAGTGACCAATCCATATTGTTAATCTTTGTCACATTGTAGGTATTATCTAGTCCCTGTTTTGATAAACCAATCTCCTGCCCCATATGGATAAAGGGAACACCAATGGACAATACAACTAGTGCGTTAGCTAAATTAACTCTTCTTAAAATGGAATCCTCATCTTCATAACCATTTGAGACAATAAGTTTATCAAAAAGTGTGTTGTTATCGTGACATTCTACATAGTTAATCGTCTGATTAGCGCTACTAAATTTGCTTGGATAATTTATCGGTAAAACTGAACCAGATATACAATATTCAAAAGCACCAATTTCGGAAGTGTTTCCACCTATATAGCCTCTTTCACCTAATGAACTTTTAAAGGTTGCTCCTTTTACATGCTCACGATAGAAATCGTTAAAGAAAGCGATATTTTCCATCTTAAAGGCATTATCGATCGTTGCTTTACTTTCCTCAGGTAGTTCATATCCCATGTTCCAACCTTCGCCGTACATAATGCCATCTTTTTTAAACCCTTTTAGTGTTTTATAGCATTCGTCGATGGTCTTTATATCCATTAAACCCATCAAATCAAAACGAAACCCATCGACATCGAATACTTCGCAAAAATAACGAATAGAATCGACAACCATCTTTCTAACCATGTACTTTTCACTAGCAAAATCATCACCACATCCACTGGCCTCAGCGATTTGTTGATTTCTCTTCCTTCTAAAGAAGTAATTTGGAACAACTTTTTCAAAGATGGATGTTGAATACTCATAGATGTGATTATAAACAACATCCATGATTACCCTGATGTTATTTTGATGAAGAGTATTTACTAGCTTTTTAAATTCGATCAATCTTTCCATTGGTATCTCTGGATGGAGTGAATAACTTCCTTCCAAAGCAAAGAATGAGATTGGATCATACCCCCAGTTATAACTAGGGAGTGGGTTTAAATCATCAACACCTCTAAAGTCGATGACTGGATTTAATTGAACATGGGTTACTCCAAGATATTTTAGATAATCTAGACCACAAGGATTGTTAGCGCTTGTTGTCCTATTTTCTTCGATAAATCCTAAATATTTTCCTTTATTGATGATGTTGTTATTATTCCCTTCGCTAAAATCTCTTATCCCCACTTCGTAAATAATGGAATCAACATAATTTTTAATTTCGTTTGTCGGTTTAATAATTCCTAAATTCTTGATGTAATTAAGATCCACAACCGCGGAATACTCACTGTTAAGACAGGTTCCTTTTCCATATGGATCATTACTTTCAACAATTACCCCAGAATTATTGACAATATAAGAATATCTTCTATTTAATAAATCACCTTTGATGGTTGTTCTAAATACTCCTTTCGGAGTTCTTTCCATCTTGTAGTTAATAAATTCTTCCCCGTTATCCAGTTTTAAGTAGACATCACTCGCTAATGGGGCCCAAAGATTAAAACTAGTTTCATCCTTACTATAAATAGCGCCAAGATCATTTCCATCGTAATTGAATAATTCATCAAATTCTGGAAAATTCACTAAGCCTGATAGGTTTAAAACAGTGCTTGGAAAGTCGCTAATAAAAACTGAGTAGTGCTTAGAAAAATCCAATGTTTTAGTAAACGATAGTTCAAACAAATTAAGTGAGGACGAAGAAGAAGATTTAACGATATTTAATCTTTCAAATTGATTTCCATCTTCATGAAGGAAGAACTTCATATCATTCCTTCTTGGAAGAGAAGTAAAAATCAAAACATTTATCTTATTAAGCGCTACTAAGTTAGCTTTTATATACGTATTTTTCATATCTAATCTATATCACTATCCTCTGATAAATCTGGCATATTGTTATCATCGTTTGTTTCGCTTCCATAAAAGCGATCGTTCACCAATACTTTATTTCCTTTTGAAGCACTTTCGGGAGTAGGCGAAACAATTCCTTCTTTGACAAGTCTTTGGAAGAATCTTCCAGCGCGATTAAATCCCACTTGACACTCCCTTTGAATTTTGCTCATTGAACAGTACTCTTGACTCATCACCCACTGCTTAATTGCTTCGTATTTTTTATCCTCATTGGCATCATAATTATCGGTGAATGAAACATTACCGATAGCACTACTAGCGCTAGCTTCAGCCTTTGTAACTAAGTCCATTAATGATTCTTCATATCGAGATTCATAGTGACTTCTCAAATAGTTGGTAACATGACTAATTTCTGCACTCGAAATAAAAGCACTTTGGAATCTTGTTAATCCCACACGTGATAATAATGGGCTTTGAACGAGCATGTCCCCTTTACCAAGCAATTTTTCAGCACCACCTTCACCAATTATTGAAATAGAATCGGTGTAATTAGCGGTCATCAAAGCAACACGAGTTGGTAGGTTTGCCTTTAAAACACCACTGATTACATCAGTGGATGGTCTTTGAGTGGAGATCAAAAGGTGAATTCCACAAGCTCGAGCTTTCTGCGCTAAAGAGATGACAGGCATAGAAAAACCCTTGCAGTTTTCTAAAAGGTTATTGTACTCATCTAAAATGATAATAATATATGGTAATTTTTCTTTTCCATTTTGTGTTGCCCATTCGTTATATTCATCAATTTTAACTACTCCATCGGCTTCACCGAATAAGTCGAAACGATCATTCATCACATCGATCATCTTTTCGAGCATTAGTTTGGCTTCGTCAGCGCTTGATATCAATGGACAAAGGAGATGAGGAATGCCCTCGTATTGTTTAAACTCCACTTTTTTAGGATCGACAAGAATAATTCTTAAAACTTCAGGTGGACACCTCATTATCAAAGTGGCAATAATGCTATGTAGATAGACTGATTTACCACTTCCAGTTGTTCCCGAAACTAATAGATGTGGAAAATCGTTGAAGTCTAAGGAAATAATTTCTCCTGAAATATTCTTTCCAAAAGGAATCGCTAATGGATGTTTTTTTACATCTGGGAGATGCTCAAATACTTCTTTAAAAGAGACTGTAGTTATTCGAGCATTAGGAATTTCAATTCCAGAAAATTGTTGACCAGGAACAATTTCTTCAAAACGTGCGGTCACACCATTTAATTTAATGCTTAAATCTGAAATCAACCCTCTCACTGATTTAACAGATTCACTTTTTAAATATTCGATGTTAAATCTTGTTACCGATGGTCCAATGACAAAAGAATTGCAAAGCGCTCCAACACCATAAGTTTCAAAACATTTATTGATTGTATCTTTTCTTTCTTCCGCTAGACGAGTATTCTCTTCAATAGCTTCACTTGTTTGATGAACTGTTAAAAGTTGACTAGAAGGTGGCACCCATTTAACAAGTTTTGGTCGAGGAGCGACAACTGGTTTTGGCTTGGTAACAGGAACTGGTTTTGGAATTGGAACTTGTTCAGTTGGCTTTTCTTGATCAAAATCTAAGGTCATCTGTTCGTTGATACGAGGAGTTTCTTCTTGTGGTTTCTCTTCCCTTGTAGGATTTATAAACGTTGATGAAGTAAAGGTTGATACCTCACTAGTAAATCCATTCTCATCTGTGGATGCAAAATGTGCTTTAACAAAGCCAGAGAAAGAGGATGATTCAAGGAAGGAAGAGTTACTTCCATCATTAAAACCTCTTGGTGTTGGCTTAACGCCATTAGCGAAATCGTTACTATAATCATCAGGAAGTTGACTGGCTGAAGAGATTAGATCTTTCACACTTGTGGCTTCCATCAGTGGAATCGGTTTTTCTTCAACTTCCTCTTCTTCGTGAGGTTTTGTTTTTCTTTCTCTATGGATAAATTTTTGAAAGAGAATATTAATTTCCTTTAAGAAGAAAAAGAAAATACATAGAACTATCCCAATGATAATAATTGAAAGGGCGAAGGCTTCATTAACTAGACTAACTAAAGAAGCATATAACCCATATCCAATATAACCACCTGCAAAAGGATATGAATAATAGATATCTAAGAACTTACTCTTAAAATAAGATCCGTGGTCAGCGTTGATGTTTTTATAAATTGAGAAGTAGTATTCATTTAAATTTTTTAAAGATACATCAACCTTATTTAATCTTGAATAAATATCGGAAAACAACGCTAACAGGAGGAGAAACAAGATGATTAAACTGATAGTTTTTAGAGCGCTTTTCCCTTTGATAAAATAACCTCTAAAGGTGAGAAGAATCGCTCCAACACAGAGGAAAGCGTAAAATATATTGCTCCCAACTCCTAAAAGAAAAACAAACGGATACGCTAGAGCTCTAGCAACATAGCCAACATTGAGCGCTAAAACGCACGCTAGTAAGCATAAAAAGACTCCTCCTACTGAGGCTAGTTGTCTATTGGAAATCTCTTTAGTTTTCTTCTTTTCAGCCATATTTAATATTATATTTATGATAAAATATTAATCAGTAAATTACCATGTTTTTATCAATCGATTATCGTGACAATTGGGATAAAGGACGGGGAACGCCCATTCTCCTTTCTAATCAGTTTTAAAATTCTCTCCTTAGTGTTATTTTTAGCTTCTTCGAAATCGAAGTTATCTTTTGATAGAGCACTATTAATTTCATCGAGGAAAATTTTAACAACACCTTTAACAACCGGCTCTGAATTTCTCATGTTGATAAATCCTTTTAATCGGCAATCGATTTGTCCAACAACTTCTTTTTTACTTCTGCTCACACACGCCATCGCGGTGATTAAACCATCAAATCCATATTTCGCTCTTTCATCGATAATTTCCTTGGAATTATGGAAAGAGGTTCCACTGCCATTTACCAAAGCGGCTTGAACAGGTATTTTATTAACATTATTTGGAATAATCCTTGTTTTTCCGTTTTCATCAATGATTAATTCCATCCCATTATCAAGAATGAAAACATTCATATGATTGAGACCAATTCCCATGGAAACCGCAAGACGAGCATTCTCCATTAGATTGACGTATTTTCCTCTCACGGGCATATAATACTGAGGTTTTAAAAATGATAGAAATGTTCTTAAATCATCCTGTCTAGCGTGCATGGAGGCGTACTCTTTATTCGATAACCAAACCACTTCGCATCCAGTTCGATAAACAGCATCAATTGCTTCCGTACCGAGATTTTCCATCGTTTCAGTTGGAATCGCGCAGTTAATAAAGGTATCATTTGCCTCGATTGTAATTCTTTTATCAGCGCTACTACCATTAGTGAGGTCGATAATCTTATCGAAGATTGATTCACTATGTGAAAGGATGAGCACTAACATTTCTTGTTTTCTCACCCTGATATAGTCTTCGTTTGGAATGATATCTTCTTTTGCTAAGGTGATTCCAGTGTAAGGTTTAATTAAGTTGTGAATGACTTCTTCAGTATATTTATCATAGAAAAAGATTTTACGATGGTTTTCATGGGCTAAATCGAGGATTTCTTTTAATCTAAAACCATTTTGCCAGAAACAGGAGATGAATAATCTCCCATCGCAATCTGCAAAATACTTTCTAATTTTATCTTTACAACGGTGTCTTGGTGAACAAAATCCCGCTTTATTCGCCGCTTTGGATTCACTCATCAAAAGGAGAGTTTTCTTTTGCGAGAGAGTATCTAATTTTTTAACATTAAAAGCAAATGTTTTCTCCGCGATTGAAAAGTCGACAATAAAATCACTTGTATAGATGATATTCCCCTTATCAGTGGGAATACAAACACCAAAAGAATTTGGAGCATTATGCGCTGTTTGGAAAAATTCAATGACTCGATCCCCAATCTTTTGATTCCCGTTAGGATCGATAAATTCAAAATCAAAGACCACTTTTACATGATATATTCTAGCTTGCGCTATTAAGAAGTTTGCAGTGGTCTCTGTGGTATATATTTTTGCTGGGGCCTTACTATAGAAATATTTCAAAGCTGCAGAATTTTCCTCGTGAGCGTGAGTAATAATGTAACCCACTATTTTTTCCTTATTCTCGATTAAATAGGAACAATTTGGAATTAAACAATCTACTCCTGGAATGGTCTTATCAGCGAGGACAAGACCAGCATCTAAAACAAATATTTGATCGTTAATTTCAATAACGTAACAATTCTTTCCGTTTTCATCTAAGCCGCCTAAAGCACATATTTTAATACGATCCATACGATCTCCCTTCAAAACTATCTAATTGAATTAACTAAATAATAACATATTTAATAGAAAATATAATCATATATTAAAAATATAAAACATAATGTTATTGTTATTATTTCATCTATAAAAAAGAGAGGCGAACCTCTCTATTTTATTGAATAAAACTTATTTTTTAAATTTTCTAGGTCCTTTAATGCTTCGATCAGGACGAGAATTTCTTTCAATCCTTGAAGAGGTGGGTCTTTCAGCGTAATCCTTTGGTTTCTCTTCAAATTCTTTATGGGAAACTTTAATCTTTCCATGGTCATCGATTTCAATGACACGAACTTTTAATTTATCCCCAATCTTAACAACATCGCTGGCCTTATTGATATAGCCATATCCTAATCTTGAAACGTGGCATAAACCATCGACATTACCGAAGAGATGAATGAAAGCTCCATAATCTTCAACTCTAACTACTTCACCTTCAAATTCTTCGCCAACTTTAGCTTCTCTTACGATATCTAAAATCATATTTTTAGCTTTGTTAATAGTTTCTCTATCCATATGGTAGATGGTCACTTGTCCATCATCTTCAATATCAATCTTTACGTTATCGCATTGAGCAATAATATCATTGATAACTTTGCCACCTGTTCCGATAACTTCTCTAATCTTATCGACATCGATAACAAATGTTTCCATTTTTGGAGCATATTTACCAACATCTGGACGAGGTTCAGCTATCGCTTGTTTCATCACTTCTCTAATTGAGGCGCGTGCTTTATTTGCTTGCGCTAGAGCTTCGGCAAGAACTTCTCTAGTGACACCTTTAATCTTGATATCCATTTGTAAGGCGGTAATACCTTTTTCAGTTCCGGCAACTTTAAAGTCCATATCACCGAAGTGATCTTCTAAACCTTGAATATCGGTAAGGATGGTATAAGGATGTTTTCCATCTAATGGTCCAGAGGTGATTAATCCCATTGCAATACCACTGACGATACCTTTAATTGGGACACCTGCGGCCATAAGGGACATACAGGAAGCACAAATGCTGGCTTGTGAGGATGAACCATTGCTTTCCACGACTTCCGCGACTGTTCTAATGGTATAGGGGAATTCTTCCACTGATGGAATAACGTAGGAAAGAGCTCTCTCTCCTAAAGCACCATGTCCAATTTCTCGTCTTCCAGGAGAACCCATTCTTCCAACTTCACCAACTGAATAAGGTGGGAAATTATAGTGATGCATCCAATGTTTGCTATCTTCGTCAGTTAAATTATCGATAATTTGTTCATCACTTTTTGCCCCAAGCGTGGTTATAGAAATAACTTGGGTTTGACCTCTGGTGAACATTGCACTTCCGTGTGTTCTTGGAAGGAGATCAACTTGAGCATCAAGTGGTCTAATTTCATCAACTTTTCTTCCATCAGGTCTAATTTTTTCCTCAGTGATTAATCTTCTGACCTCTTGAGCGACAAGATTTTCCAATGTTTCTTTGACCATATGAACGGCTTTTTGATGGGTCTTTTCATCTTCGTATTTACGTGTGTCGTAATCATCGATGATTTCATTTTCAATCGCATCTATTGCGTTTTGTCTTTCTAACTTATCAAAAATTGAAATGGCTTTAACGAGTCGATCTTTAGCTCTTTCAGTGACATCTTTTTCAATCACTGGATCGCATTTATAAAGTTCGATAACTCTTTTTGGCTTACCAATTTCTTTGATGATTTCTTCTTGCCAGACACATAACTTTTTAATGGCTTCATGACCGAACATCAAAGCATCTAACATCTCTTCTTCGCTCACTTCTTGAGCGCCAGCTTCCACCATGTTGATTGCTGTTTTGGTTCCCGCTACAGCGACATTCATGTCGGATAATGCTCTTTCTTCCACGGTTGGGTTGATGATGAATTTGCCATTCACTCTTCCAACATAAACTCCAGCGATAGGTCCATCAAATGGAATATCAGAGATTCCTAATGCTAAGGAAGAGCCGAGCATCGCAGTCATTTCTGGAGTGCAATTTAAGTCAACACTCATCACAGTGTTAACAATTTGAACTTCGTTTCTAAATCCTTCGGAGAACATTGGTCTAATTGGACGATCAATAAGTCTAGCGGTCAAGGTTGCATGTTCTCCAGCGCGACCTTCACGACGTAAAAATGAGCCAGGAATTTTTCCTACTGCGTATTGCTTTTCCTCATAACTGACAGTTAGTGGGAAAAAGTCACCTTCTTTTGGCTCTAAAGAAGCGCAGGCTGTGGAAAGAACTACTGTTTCGTTTAATCTCACCACCACAGCGCCATCAGCTTGTTTAGCTATTTCGCCTGTTTCAACAGTGAACTTCTTTCCTTCGAATTCTAATTCGAAAATTTTTTTCATTTCTTTTACCTCTAAAATATAACGTTGTTATTATACAAAATATTATCTTTCAAAGCAAAGATAATAAGCATAAAAAAAGAGCACTAAGTGCTCATTTTTACTTTGAATGTTTACTTACGTAATCCGAGTTCAAAGATCAATTTGGTATAGGCATCGCGATCAGTTCTGATTAGATAATCTAGTAAACTTCTGCGTTGTCCTACTAAAATTGCTAAGCCTCTTTTGCTCGCTGCATCACCTTTATTGTTTTTAAGGTGAGTAGTTAAGGCTTTGATTTGTTCGGTTAAGAGCGCAACTTGGACTTGAACAGAGCCAGTGTCCTTCTCATTTTTACCAAACTTTTTGACAATTTCAGCTTTTCTTTCCTTCGAAAGTGCCATATCGTCATACCTCCTATTAAAATACTTAACTTAAACCCGGATAAAACGTCGAGGAGTCGATTTATCTAGAAATAAGTCGCATCAATATCTTATATTGAATGAAAAAGAGAAACAACCATTAATTTAAAAAATCAGTTGTTATGTAAATTATTTTGCTTAATACATTTCTATAATTTAAAAAGTTTTGTATTTATTAATGTATTTAAGGTAACACCTTAATCGCATAATCCCTGTCGATAATTAATTGCTCTTTTAGATCTTCTAAGGAATCAAATTTTTTTATATTTCTTATATAATCGACGAATTCAATTTCTAAACTCTTTCCGTATATATCTTCACAAAAATCAATGAGGTGAACTTCAATCAGTGGTTTATTTAATTCTTTAATTGTTGGATGAGTACTGATTGAAATAATGGCTTTTCTCTTTCTTAAAATAAAATAGGCGTAGCCAATATAAACTCCAATCTTTGGAAGAACATAGGGAAAATCTAAGTCTAAGTTTGCTGTTGGAAATCCAATTGTTTGACCAAGTTTATTGCCCTCGACCACAAGACCATGCAATGAATATGGTCTTCCTAATAATTTACTAGCGAAGTGAACATTTCCATCTTTAATTTCTTCAATTATTCTAGTGGATGATACTTTAACATCATCAATTCTTAATAAATCCAAAGCGTTAACATTAAAGTACAATTTTAAAAAGTTAATATCTCCTTCTTCGTTCTTTCCAAAGCGATAATCCACTCCACAGAAAATCTCTTCTGGATTCAACTTTTCTAAGATTAATTCAATAAATTCTATTCTAGTCAAATCGAGGAGTTCTTTATTGGTATGAAGAATCAAAAGATATTTAACTCCCCAACTATCGAGTAAATCGTACTTATCAGCGAGCGAAGTTAACGATGAGTAAATATCCTTCTTTTTTAAAAAAATGTGAGGAGATAAATCAAAGGTCATCACGCCGACATTTCCACCTGTTTGAAGGGCTTGGTCAATAATCTTTTTATGGCCTAAGTGCAAGCCATCAAAAAATCCTAAACAAAGTTTTAAGTTTTTAATTTCTTCGATTGGGTTATTAAGATCGATATCCACTATTTTCATGACCATAAACCTCTTAAACACCCATAAAGTTTTGATTCATTTAGACCATAAATAGCAATTAGGTCCTTATTCTTATTTATTAATAAAAGCGTTTTTGCATTACTATTTAGATTTAATATAACACCATTTTTAGCTTGAATTTCTTCTTTGTCGCTTAATTGATAAAGAGGAATAACTTCTGTCATAA
>Ga0129317_1002017_pt1 | contig 12748 bp, 14 predicted proteins | sample Cm1ome_FD_94430 | JGI IMG/M metagenome (GOLD analysis project Ga0129317, IMG submission 94430) | Eastern black-and-white colobus group fecal microbial communities from Wisconsin, USA - Cm1105 metagenome | ecosystem: Host-associated > Mammals > Digestive system > Large intestine > Fecal | place...
ATTCGCCGCTTTGCCCCTTCCGCCTTTGACGCTGCCACCGCTGACGGACTCCTGCGGGAGTGCGCCGCCCGGCGAAAGGCCCTGGCCGAAGCCGAAGCCGCCGCCCAGAAAGCCCGGCTGCGCTATGAGCTGCTGGCGCAGCAGACACCCATTACCGAAAGCACCGACGACGCAGCGCCGGTGCCTCCGTCCCGGAGCCGGGAGGCCGTCACCGCGGAACTGGAACAGGTCCGAGCAGACCTGGCTGCCGCCCGTTCCGCTGCGGACCGTCTGTCGGGGCAGCTCCACGCCAAGGGCGATCCCGCCGTGCTGCAGTCCTCCGCCCAGCATCTGCGGGAGCAGATCGCGGCTCTGGAGGGCGAATACGATTCCATCCAGGTGGCGATGACAGCCCTGGAAAATGCCAACACCACTTTACAGAATCGCTTCTCCCCCGCCCTGGGCCAGCGGGCAGCAGAAATCTTCGGTGAGCTGACCGGACATCGGTACAGCGGCGTGGTCCTGGACCGGTCCTTCCACATCTCCGCCGAGCCTGCGGGCGACGGCATCTACCGGGACGCCGCCCTGCTGTCCGCAGGCACCGCCGACCAGCTGTATCTGGCAGCCCGGCTGGCCATCTGCGATCTGGTGCTGCCCCGGGAGCAGGCCGCGCCTATCATCCTGGACGACGCCCTGGCCAATTTTGACGACGACCGCTGCGCCGCCGCTCTCCGCTGGCTGAAGGAGGAGGGCAGGCGCCGCCAGATCCTGCTGTTCACCTGTCACAGCCGGGAAGCCGCGTTTTTCGCCGGGGACCGTGAAGTTTCCGTCCAGAGGTTGACGGAACTGGCATAAAGGTATAAGATACTTCCCAGTCTATACAATATATAATGTACGCGAAAGCGGAAAAGGAGATCAGAAAACTATGAGCGAATGCACCCATAATTGCTCCACCTGCGGCGAAAGCTGCGGGGAGCGGCAGGAACCCCAGTCCCTGCTGAAGGATCATAATCCCAATGCCCGGGTGGGCAAGGTATACGGCATCGTGTCCGGCAAGGGCGGCGTGGGCAAGTCCATGGTCACCAGCCAGCTGGCCGTCACCATGCGCCGCCGGGGCTACGCCGTGGGCGTCCTGGACGCCGACGTCACCGGTCCCTCCATCCCCAAGGCCTTCGGCGTGCACGGTCAGGCCATGGGCAGCGAGGACGGCCTCTATCCCATGGAGTCCCGCACCGGCATCCAGATCATGTCCACCAATCTGCTGCTGCCCAACGAGACCGACCCGGTCATCTGGCGCGGTCCTGTCATCTCCGGCGTGGTCCAGCAGTTCTGGACGGACGTGCTGTGGAACTGCGACTATCTCTTCGTGGACATGCCTCCGGGAACCGGTGACGTGTCCCTCAGCGTGTTCCAGTCCATCCCGCTGGACGGCATCCTCATCGTGGCCTCTCCCCAGGAGCTGGTTTCCATGGTGGTGGAGAAGGCCGTCAAAATGGCCGAGATGATGGAGGTCCCCATCGTGGGCCTGGTGGAGAACATGAGCTACGTCTCCTGCCCCGACTGCGGCAAGAAGATTCACCTCTTCGGCGAAGGCAAGACCGCCGAGGCCGCCGCGCGCCATGGTCTGTCCGTACTGGCGGAAATGCCCATTGATCCCGCACTGGCGTCTCTGACTGACGCGGGCAACATTGAGTCCTTCCAGGGCAGCTGGCTGGACGCCGCCGCGGACCGGCTGGAAAACAAGTAAATTTCTGAAAAGCCGCGCCGTGTTTCCCCACGGTGCGGCTTTTGCGTCTTACCGTCTTTTGTACGAAGTCATTCCGTCCATTTTCTCTGTTTTTGTGTGGAAAAACAGTTGCAAAAATTCGTCTGATTCGAGATAATAGGAAAGCAAATTATTTTTATGGTTTATTGGAAAAATAGAAAAATCAAAGAAACAGGGGGAACCAACCAATGCAGGAACTGAAGGAACGCATCCGGAAAGAGGGCAAGGTCCTGCCCGGCAACATCATCAAGGTGGACGGCTTCCTGAACCACCGCATCGACACGGAGCTGATGGACCATATCGCCGAGGAGTTCGGTAAGCATTTCAACATGGATGAAGTCACCATGATCCTCACCGCCGAGGCCAGCGGCATCGCCCTGTCCGCCATCGTAGCCCAGCACTTCCACAAGCCCATGATCTTCGCCAAGAAGGCCAAGAGCGACAACATCGAGGGCGGCCTGTACCAGAGCGATATTTTCTCCTACACCTATAAGAAAAAGGTTACCCTGCTGGTCAGCAAGGAGTGGATGAGCGCCGACGACAAGGTCCTCATCATTGACGACTTCATGGCCAACGGTGAGGCCATGCGGGGCCTGTGCGACATCGTGGAGGCCGCCGGCGCCACGCTGGTGGGCATCGGCTGTGCCGTGGAGAAGGGCTTCCAGGGCGGCGGCGACCGTCTGCGGGCCGCCGGCGTGAACCTGAAGTCTCTGGCCATCATCGAGTCCGCCGAGCCGGGCAACATCGTCTTCCGGGACGAGGAGTGAGTTCTTTTGAAACCAACGCTTTCCTTTTTCGTCTGTACCAATAGGACATTCTGAAAAGGAGGCATTTTTTGATTCGGAAACGATTTGCTCTGTTTGGTCTACTGGCGCTGTTCTGCATCCTGCTGTCCGGCTGCCGGGAGGAACGGGATGAACAGTTCGACGCTAAACCCGTCATTTACCTCTACCCCGAGGAGAAGACGGAAGTCAGCGTCAAGCTGGATTTCGACGGTGAACTGACCTGCACCTATCCAGCCTATGACAATGGCTGGACCGTCACCGCCGGGCCTGATGGCATCTTAACGGGCGCCAACGGTCAGATTTACAATTATCTGTACTGGGAGGGTATTTCCGATACGGGATACGACTTCTCTCAGGGCTTCTGCATCCCCGGCGGCGAAACCGCCGCCTTTCTGGAGGACGCCCTGGCCCGCCTGGGCCTGAACCGCCGGGAGGCCAACGAGTTCATCGTCTACTGGCTCCCCCGGATGGAACAGAACCCCTATAACCTCATCGCCTTCCAGTCTGATACCTACACAGACCACGCCCGTCTCACCGTCACCCCGGAGCCGAACAGCGTGCTGCGGGTATTCATGGCCTGGAAGCCGCTGGAATCCCCTGCAGAGATTCCGGCCCAGGACCTTCCCGCTTTCCAACGCAGCGGCTTCACCGTGGTGGAGTGGGGCGGTTCAGAGGTCCGATAAAGCTATTCTTTTCAAAAGGAGGGACCCCGTTTGTCCCATCAGACTGTCATCGTACTGGACTTCGGCGGCCAGTACAACCAGCTCATCGCCCGCCGCGTCCGTGAATGTAATGTGTATTGCGAGGTCAAGCCCTACACCACCCCCCTGGCGGAGCTGAAGGCCATGGACCCCATCGGCATCATCTTCACCGGCGGCCCCAACTCCGTCTATCTGGAGAGTTCTCCCCATGTGGACCCTGAAATCTTCACCTGGGGCGTGCCCATCCTGGGCATCTGCTACGGCTGCCAGCTCATGGCCCACACCCTGGGCGGCCAGGTCACCGAGGCCCAGGACGACTCTGCCCGGGAATACGGCAAGACCGTCACCTATTACGACACTTCCTGCAAGCTATTCAAGGGCTTGCCTGCGGAAGGCATCTCCTGGATGAGCCACGGCGACTATATGGCAAAGGTCCCCGAGGGCTTCGCCCTGACGGCCCACTCCGATGCCTGCCCCAACGTGGCTATTGCCGACGAGGCCCGTGGCTTCTACGGCGTCCAGTACCACCCCGAGGTAAACCACACCGAAAACGGCATCCGGATGATCCGCAACTTCCTCTATGAGGTCTGCGGTGCCGTGGGCGACTGGACCATGGAGGATTACAAGAAGACCGCCATCGCTGCTGTCCGTGAAAAGATCGGCTCTGGCCGGGTTCTGCTGGCCCTCAGCGGCGGCGTGGACTCCTCCGTGGTGGCCGCCTTGCTGGCCGAGGCCGTGGGTCGGCAACTCACCTGCGTGTTCGTGGACCACGGTCTCATGCGCCTGAACGAGGGCGACGAGGTGGAGGCCGCCTTTGCCAAGTGGGACATCAACTTCGTCCGGGTAAACGCCGAGACCCGCTTCCTGCTGAAGCTGGCCGGTATCAGCGAGCCGGAGCACAAGCGTAAGATCATCGGCGAGGAGTTCATCCGGGTCTTTGAGGAAGAGGCCAAAAAGATCGGCGCCGTGGACTTCCTGGCTCAGGGCACCATCTATCCCGACGTCATCGAATCCGGCGCTGGTGACGCCGCCGTCATCAAGAGCCACCACAACGTGGGCGGCCTGCCCGACTACGTGGACTTTAAGGAGATCATTGAGCCCCTGCGCCTGCTGTTCAAGGACGAGGTCCGCCAGCTGGGCCGGGAGCTGGGCCTGCCCGAGTATCTGGTCACCCGTCAGCCCTTCCCCGGTCCGGGTCTTGCCATCCGTGTCATCGGCGACCTGACCAAGGAGAAGCTGGACACCCTGCGGCAGGCCGACTTCATCTTCCGGGACGAGATCGCCAAGGCCGGCGAGGACAAGAACCTGAACCAGTATTTCGCCGTCCTGACCAACACCCGCTCTGTGGGCGTCATGGGCGATGGCCGGACCTACGACTACACCCTGGCCCTCCGGGCCGTCACCACGGCGGACTTTATGACCGCCGACTGGGCAAGAATCCCCTACGACGTGCTGGACAAAATCAGCACCCGTATCGTCAACGAGGTCCAGGGCATCAACCGCATCGTCTACGACATCACGAGCAAACCCCCCGCCACAATAGAGTGGGAATAAGGTCTGAAAAGCTAAAAAGCCTTTATTTTCAAGGGTTTCACGTTGAGCTGTGCAGGCCGTGGCATTAAAATGGCATTAGTTTTCCCGGAAACGAAAAAATAGCCCCTGCCGGTTAAGGCAGGGGCTATTATTCCTTTTGGGCGCTCGCTTACGCGGGCGTTCCGCTCTTTGTGGTGATGTAGGTCGGGAAGCCTGCGGCCTTGAGCTTGGCCGCGCAGGCGGTCGCGTTTGCTTTCTGGGCGAATGCGCCTACCTGCACCTTGTAGTATCCGTCGCTCTGTACGAGGTAGGTGTCGAAGCCTGCGGCTTTGACCTTATCCCTCTGGGCTTTGGCGTTGGCAAGGTTCTTGAATGCGCCGGTCTGTACGCGGTAGAGCGTCTTGGGCTGCTCCTCCGGCTCCGGCTTGGCGGTGTCCGTCGCGCCGAGGCGCTTGTTGACCTCGGCGGCGATTTCTCCGTGCCTACTGTAGAGATAGGTGCCCGGGCAACTCTTGTTCGCGTAGTCGCGGTGGACGGTCATGTTGCAGCCGTTGAGGTGGTTCATGCGCTCGTTCTTGTTCGTTGACCAGACGAGCTTCTTGATGCCGTTCCGCTTGCAGATGTCGGTCACGAGGTCGAGCATCGCGGCGTAGGCTTTCTCGGTGACTGCGTAGGGCTCCTTGTTGTCGCTGGCGACTTCGATTGTGATGGCCCTGTGGTCGTTCACTCCGCTCGAGGTACACCACGAGCGGTCGCCCTCGTCCACGCAGAGGCCGATGCTGCCGTCGTAGCCGACGACGTAGTTGCAGGACGCTTTCTTGCTTGTCGGCTGAAATACCTCGCAGCCGCGCTTGGCCGTTGCCTGCGCAACGAAACAATGGATGGTGATGGTGTCGATTTTGTGATTACGCGGGCTGTTTTTGTTCGGGCTGATGAGGGTATAGCTCGCGAGAGGGCTGTTGCTCATTCCGTGGTGCTCCTTTCTACTTCTCCGCGTCTGTCGCGGGCTCTGCGATGCCTCCGATGGTTAAAAATCCGTTGTTGAGGTCGTAAACTGCTGCTTCAATGAGGGCGTCGAGCTTGCTCTCGTCCACGGTCACGCCGTGTTCATGGAGCCAGTTGATGACGTACTCCTTCTTCTCCGCACCTCGGCCGCTGCCGGTGTAAATCTGCTCGGCGGCCGTGACTGCGATGCGTACCCACGCATTGATTTGCTGCTGTTGGTTGGCCGTGGTCTTCCCCTTGATGTAGGGAATGACGAAAGCGGTGATGAGGGCTGCGATGAGGGCCGCTACGGCCTCGATGATGGGGGTGATGTCGTACATAGTCATGGTGATTCCTCCTTTTCATTGGTCGGTGTGTATTTCATCGTCCGGCGCGAGCGGCTCGTCCAGAATGGGGTTGCCGTCCGCGTCGAGGTGATGCTTGTTCCTGCTCATCTTTTCGCCGAGGCTCTTTCCGGCGTAGGTGATGAGATAACCTATGCAGGCCGTGAACACTGTCGTCGTAACGTCCGAGGCGGCGTCCTTCTCAAAGGCCGCCAGCGCGTAAGAGGCGATGACGGCTGCGGTCGCTATGCAGGAGGCCCAGACAGCGAGCTTTTTCGAGAACTCCGTCTTTTTTGCCTTGCTTTTTCTGCGCCTGCGCTTCTTCCGGCGAAAGAGCCCTAAAAAGGTCTTCACACGGCCCGTCACTCCTCTCTGTGGTTGTGGTTCTCCTCGATGCGGTCGATGCGCTTATGGGCCTGTTTCGCGCTCGCCTCGACGGCGGTGAGGCGCTCAAGGAACTGCGTGTTTGTGTTCCTCTGCTCCCTCTGCTCTGCCTTGATGTCGTCGATGCCGCTCTTGATGTAGCCTATCTCCGTCAAGACGGTGCCGCTCTGCTTGCCCTCGTCTGAATCGTCCTTCTTTCGGTTGCGCTTGTAGGTAGCAAGGCCGAAAACGATGGCGCAGACCGTGCCGAGAATGCCGAGGACGGTCGAAACTACTGCGAGTTCATTCATAGGGTTCCTCCTTCCTGCCTAACGGCTTTTTACGTAGAGGCAAAAGACGTAGCCGACGGCGATGTGCCCCTCTATCACTGCGGCGGCGTTGCACCATCCGGCCTCTCGCGGCATGGCTATCAAGAGGTCTCCCTTGTTGAGTGTGCCGATGCTGCTGTGCTCGGTGCTCCGGCCCGTCCTGATGTTGACGTCCTGCCCGGAACAGGTCGCCGGGTAGGCGCGGGTGGAGGCGGTGTCTGTTGCGTCTGCCTTTACGTATTTGGAGGAAATGAAGCCTTTTACGATGCGGCCCTCGATGACGGTGGCTGCTTCACACCATCCGTCTGCGGCCGGGAGCGCGAGAATCTCCTCGCCCTTCCTAACGATGCCGAGGGCTTTGTGGCCCTTTCCGGGCCCCTCACGGAAATAAACGGAGCCGCCGGAACATTTGCCGTTGAAAGGCTTTGCCGCGTTTTCCGGGGCTCCTGCGGGCTCTGCTGGCCCGTCTGCGGCGAGGTCGTACTCGAAATATTTATCCATGACGCCCCACCAGCCCCATTGCCGTTTTTTGAGGTCTGTAATGACTACGCCGTAGTCCTTCCCTCTGGCCTCAAGTACCTGCCAATCAAGGGGGCCGCTGCCTGTCTTCTTCCAAAGGTAGCCGACGTGGGTGATGCCCGCCGCGCTCGGGCCGCTGAACAGCGCGACGCCGGGAAGCTGTGGGAGGCCCGCGAGGGTGGTGTCTTTCTTGGCACCGCTCTTGCGGCTGCACCAGTTCGCGTAGTTGTAGCGGGCCTTGGTGTCGATGCTCACGCCGGTCTGCTCCCGGTAGTAGACTTCGGAAAGGCTGTTGCAGTCGAACACACGGTGTCCTATCCACTTTTTATAGTCCTCGTAGTAGCCCTCCCACTTATCGCCGTAGCTGCTCTTTGCCCGGGCGCGGATGTAGTCGTCGGTGGCCGTGCGGCCGTCGCCGCCCATGACGTAGCCGTATTGGCTCGTGGGCGGTCTGCTGTCCGCTTTGCCGTTGGTCGTAACTGCGTGGCCCTCGTAGCTGCGCAGGAAGCCGGAGATTTTGATTTTCCGTGCCATTCGTTTCCCTCCCTTCTAACTGGAAAGGAGGCCGCCGCTTACGCGGTGACCTCCTCGTAAAAGTCGCCTGTGAGGGCTGGCGGCCGCCAGTTTGCTTGCTTCGTGAACTGCCGCAGGACGTGGTAGGTTTTGGCGTAGTCCGTGAAGTAGTCGCCTACGTTGAACACATGGCCGTCTTCCAGCTCGCTCCACTTGGGGTATGTGGTCGTTTCGCTGCCGCCGGTGTCGCCGCCTGTGCTGCCGCCGCTGTCCTCGCCGCCCGTCTCGCTGCCGCTCTCGGTGTATTCCTTGTATTGGCTGGGTACAAGGCTCGGGTAGTGCGGCTCATAGAGGGTGATGCCCTCCGGGTGAATGGGCGTATAGAGCTTGTTATCCGTGGGGTCGCGGCGCACGCTGCCGTAGGGAACGTGCTCGCCCCACGCGAAGTCGAGGTAGCCGGTCTCCGGCTCGCTGCGGATGAGCCGGAACAGTGTGCGGCCGCCCTCCGTGCCCGGGGCCCATCCTGCCTGTGCGAGGTGCGCCTGTGTGCAAATGTAGGTGCTGCCGTCCGAGGCGATGATGGGCTCGTTCTTGAAGATTTGCCCCATGTCGGCGCTCCACGTTCTGGCGTTGCCGACGGTGGCGACGGCTGCGAGCTGTGTGTCGGAAAGGTCGCCGGAGCCGATGACGTCGGCTCGCAGCAGGCTTTCCTGCGCTTTCTGCGCATGGATTTCCGGGACGGTGATATTGGCTGCCTCGAGGGCGTCAACGATGGCGAGAATGGCGGCCCATAGGTCGCTGTTTTCCTGCGCCTTTTCCTGCTTTTGCAGGGTTCGGATGTAATCGAGGCTCTTGGTGATGTCGTTCATTTTGTGCTCCTCCTCTCGTTACACGTAAGAGCCAGACGGCGGCTGGCACCAGATTTCGTCGTAGCCGGTGGTCTTCGTGATTTTGACCTTGACGCCCACGGCCCACTTCGCGGCCGTCTTGCTGGCGTTCGTGAACAGGTGCTTGAGGCCGGGGGTTGCGGTCTCCCACGTCGGGGATGCGTCCATTGCGTTGTTGCAGACGGAAAGGACTACGGCGCTGTCGGCTGCGTAGTAGCGGAGTGAGACGAGGATTTTCTGCGCCTTTGCGTCGGTCTCGATGGGGCCGACGATGAACTCGATGCCGCTGACGCTGCGCGTGAATGTGGTGGTGCGGGTCGCGCTGTTCCCGGCGCTGTCTGTGACTGTGACCTTCATCGTGTGTTGGCCGTCCGCGAGGCCTGCGAACTGCGCGGCCGTGAGGGCGAATGTGTAGGTCTGATTTCTGACGGCATCCTCGATGGTGTCCACCTCTACGTCGTCGAGGCTCTTTACTACGGTGAGCTCGTCGGTGGTGTCCGCGTCGTTGACCGTGAAGGAAACGGAGGGCGGGCTCGTGACGGTGCCGAGGTTGGTGTCGCTGCCGGAAACGGTCGGGTCTACGTTATGGACGACGGTTCTGCTCGGGCCCGTGAGGTAGCTGCTGTATGCGCCGAGGGTGTCCTTCGCTCGGACGCGCCATTGTACCGTGTTCGCGCTGCTGCCCACGCCGGTGTCCGTGTATGTGAGGGCGCTGCCCGCGTAAACCTGCGTGAACGAGCCGCTATTGATTTTGCGATCGAGCTCGTAGCTGACTGCGCCTCCCTCGGGGTCGGTGCTGCCTGCCCACGTGATGACCGCGCCTTTCCCGCTGCGGATGGTCTCAGGTACCGTGATGCTGGGCGGGGTCGTCGGGGCTTGGTTCCAGACGATGGTGTAGGCCCCGTCGCTGTCTGCGCTATCAGATACCAAGATTCCAGAGGACAGATTCAAAGCCGGGCGCACGCCGATGTAGCCGATGTACGCGCTGCTGCCGCTGCTGCTCCCGTCCGCGCGCACGCCGCGCACGTGGTACGAGTACGACGAGTACGGGGAGCGAAGCCACCACCACCAGTTTTGCGAGGCGCTCAAGCTGCTGCTGGTATAGTTGCTGTTGCTGACGGCGTTCGCCGTGGGTTTGCAGAGGCGCGAGCTGTTGTCGCTGCTGAACAGGGCAAGCAGCGAGCCCTCTGCGATGCTGTTTTCGCTGCCGAGACCGACTTCCTGCTTGGAGAGCAGGAAAACCTTATCGACGACGCTCTCCGAGCCGCCGCCGTCTACGGTCGCCTTTGCTACGGTGAGGGTGGTATCGAGGAGGGCGGCTTTCATCTGCGCGGAAAAGCCGGTGAGGAATCCGCTTTGGCCGTCGTATGGGTTGTAGCTGACGTTTCCGCTGCTCGGGGTTGCGTCCGCGCTGTGCTGCGCGACGTACCACGGCGAGCCGCTCTTGTTCAGCCATTGCCGGATGTTGGAAAGAGCGTAGCGGTTGTTGCCGTAGCTTCTGCGGTTGCTGTCGCTGTTGCCGCTCTCTTTTGCGTCGAATGCTGCAATCTTGAGGATGCTCGCCGCGACGAGGGTGACGGAGTTGGCCGGGTAGCCGCTGTGGTTCTTGTCGGCTACCTGCCAGATGATGGGGCTCCCGTAGTAGGTCGTGCCGGTGTCCTTGACCTTCGCGCCTACGGGGAGGCTGCTGATTGCTTTAGACATGGTCTGTGTCGCTCCTTTCAAATATCGAGTTGTAGAGGCGGTCGTACTTCTCGATGAGGGCGCGGCAATCGCCGTGGGAAGCGTGTGCCCGCCAGCTTTGGTAGCTTTCGGTTATCTTCTCTCTGGTGATGGCCCCGCTCTCGTACATGACTTTGTACTTGCGGAGTTTCCGCTTCATGCGCTCCCGGCTGGCCTTGCGAAGCTTTCTCACTACCTTGCCGGTGTCCGTGAGGTAGCTGTGGAAGCCGAGGAAGTCGAGCCCGTTCCGAAGCGGGAATATCTGCGTTTTCTGATTCAGCTCAAGCCCTCTGGCGGCGAGGTGCTCCTCGATTTCCTTCCATGCGGCGCGTAGGGTGTCTTTGTCCTCGTGAATGAGAAAAAAGTCGTCCATGTAGCGGCCGTAATAGCGGATGCGGAGTTTCTCTTTCACAAGGTGGTCGAGCTTGTTGAGGTAAAGCAGCGCGTATATTTGGCTGCTCTGGTTCCCGATTGGGATGCCGACGTCTCCGGGCGTGCTGTCTATGATGGCGTCCGACAGGGCGAGGCTGCGCTCGTCATGAAGCAGCTCGCGGACATCCTGCTTTAGAACGTCGTGCCGGATGCTGGCAAAGTAGTGCCGCATGTCGCCCTTGAGTACCCATCCGTCTGCGGAGCCGTGTCGCCGGTAATACTCCCGCATGAAGCCGGAAAGGCGGTCAAGGCCGAAATGGGTTCCTTTTCCTATCTGACTGCCGTAATTGTCGAGAATGAACGGCCGCGAGAGGGCGTCGTAAAGGACATTATCGCAAAAGGCGTGCTGCACGATTTTGTCCTTGAAACTGTTGGTCTGGATGAGGCGTTTCTTTGGCTCGAATACGTAAAATTCCCGGTAGTCGCCGGGCTTGTAGGTACCCTCGCTCAATTCGTTTTGCAGATAGGCGACAGCCTCGAGCGCGTTCAGTTCTATCTTGGCGACGGTGTTCTTCCATCGCTTTCCCCGGCGCGAGGCCCGGTAGGCTTTGTAAAGGTTCCCGAAGTCGCAAACCTCATCGAAATTCTGCTTGCGGTCTTGCTCCACGTAAGCCTCCCTCCAAACACCGCGATAGCCCCGGGGCCCTCTGGGTATGGTCGGGCTCCGGGGCGTCGGTGTCATGTGTTTGTCCTCGGCGTTGCGCCTTTGGACGGGATATTCATTCCTTTGATGGGTGGGCCTCTGCTTTCGGCCGCCGGAATGGCGGTCTAATTGGTCGCGGTGTTCCACCAGAGCCGGGCGCACGCCGTTGTTGCCGTTGTACGCGTTGTTGTTGTTGCTGCTCCCGTCCGTGTTCACGTTGCGCACGTTGTTCGAGTTCGACGAGTTCGGGGAGCGAACAAAGCTCACAAAGGCTGGCGATGCACGTACAATGAATACCCCAATGAAGCGCGGCTATCACTTGGTGCTAAACCGCGTTGCATCCTTCTTTTTCCATGATGCGGTGAGGTTTTTAACGTCGAGTATCTTCTTCGTCCAGTCCTCGCACCTGCGTATGTCGATGTAGCCCCGTTCGAGGGCGATGTCGAGGAGGTTCAGAAGCACCTTGCATTTGGTGAGGGCCGCCTGCTGCAATCCGGCTCGCTTGGCTGCTTCCTCCGGGCTGCGCGGGTATATCTCGTTGGCCTCAATGAGGTCTTGGAGGATGTCGAGCGCTGCCGTTTCCATCCGCTGCGAAAGTGTGAATCGGACGGACTTCGGAAACACTTTGTTGCTGGCCCAGAGGGTGTGGTTCAGCAGGTCTTTGGCTTTGGTTACAGCGGTGAGTTCGCCTGTTCGGTTGACCGTATCAAGCACCTCCTGTTCACGAGTTCGTCGAGCTCCTCTTGGCTGATGCCCTCAACTTCGAGTACGCCCTTCTTGACGGCGATGGTAACGGGCCTGCCGTCGCGGGTCTGGCCGGTCAACGTGAGGCCGGGCCTACAACAGGGGCAGGGCTCCCGCAGTTCCGCTATTATATGCGGGATGAGGCAGGACGCGCCCTCGTCGCTGCAAAGCGCGACGGCCGTCACGCCTCGACGAGCTTCGTGTTCTTGTTCCATACGCCGTCGATGATGGTGATGTTGGTAAGACCGGCGAAATCGGCGCTGAATGTGACGCCGCCGGGCATATCGCCGGAAACAAGGTCGTTGAGCAGGTCGATGTCTGCGCCGTGCTTGTCTAAAATGTCTTGCAGGCCGATGATGTCGCTGATGGTGTGGCTGTGGCCGATGAGGGCGTACTTGGCGAGGTCGTCCATCGTCGCGAATGCCTCGGGGTTGATGACGGCCGTAACGAGCGCAACGTTCTTGACGATGGTGACGATGGTGAAGGTTGCGAGCTTGTTCACGGC
>Ga0129317_1002025_pt1 | contig 12681 bp, 12 predicted proteins | sample Cm1ome_FD_94430 | JGI IMG/M metagenome (GOLD analysis project Ga0129317, IMG submission 94430) | Eastern black-and-white colobus group fecal microbial communities from Wisconsin, USA - Cm1105 metagenome | ecosystem: Host-associated > Mammals > Digestive system > Large intestine > Fecal | place...
GAAAGAACTATAACACGTTGAAAACTTATTGATCAGCTGAAGCGGAAACGCGTTCAGTTACATCTGGAAAGACTGATCAGCTCTTAGCGGAATGCGTGGTCAGATGAGCCGGAATTTGCACCACATCCGAATAAGGTTGTAAAATATAACATCCTTGGATTCTGATTCCGCTTTCTAGTTTAATTTTACATTGAGATAGCTTCTGCCGGAAAGTGTTTTATTAAAACAAATGCTCACAATCACAACGATTGTCCCTGCCAAAAAGCCAATCCAATTGAACACCGCCGTAAGCAAAAGAAGCTGAAGTCTCATAAATTTCAACGCATATCCAAGTTCAAAATTAGGCTGTGTATAATTTGCAACTGCAACAAATGCCATATACAACATGACCTCGGAATTAAACCAGCCTGATTTTACCGAAAATTCTCCCATGACAAGACCGGCGATCACACTCAGCGGCGTACTTAACATACTCGGTGTGTTTAAAGCAGCAAGCCTGAGTCCGTCAATAGCAACTTCCAGCATGAGAAGCTGAAAAATAAGCGGTATATTCACCGTATCTTTCACCACTACAAAATAAAACATTTTTGGCAGCCATTCCAGATTCTGCATAAACAACAAAAACACCGGTGTTAAAAATACAGTCAGGAAACTGATCAGACCTCTGGAAGCTTTCAAGTATATGCTTGTCAGTGTCGGGAAATAATAGTCATTTGCTTCTTCTATAATATCATATACAGAAGTAGGAAGTATCATTGCCGATGGAGAATTATCTACAAGAATAACGACTTTCCCTTCCAGCAAGCACGCCGCAGCCGTGTCCGGTCTCTCTGTAAATTTGAATTTAGGAAATGGATTATACCATTTTCTTTTAAACAAACATTCTGCAAGGCTTTGTTGATTCATTCTAAGATCATCGATCTCTATACTTTTGATCCTGTTTGAGACATTTTCCAGAAGCTTGGCGTCTACCCGGTCATTCATATAGCAGATTGCAACATCCGTTCGAGAACTGTCCCCAACTTCCGTCATCTCCATCACAAGATGCGGATCACGGATTCTGCGCCTCATAAGCGCTGTATTAAATACGATAGTTTCCACAAACCCGTCTCTTGATCCCCTAAGAGACTTATCTTTATCCGGCTCGTCCACGCTCCGCGCGGGATATGTCCGACAGTCTATGGCAATTGCCGCTTCGTACCCGTCTATAAAGAGACACGTCACCCCGGACAACACATTTCTTAATACTTGATCAAAATCTCCGAGTATATCTACTTCTACATAGGGAATACATTGTCTTGCAAATTGTGTAGCATCCTCCGGAAGATCCTGTTCTTTGACTTTCATCATCGAATCCATAATCTTCAGCATAACTTCATCCTTCGTAAAGCCATCAATAAAATAGAAAGAAGCAACTCTTCCTCCAATCATAAGATCTCTCTGTATGATATCAAAACTATCCCTCACCGGAAGGATTTGATTCATATATGACGCATTCGCCTCTCTGGACGCTGTGACTTTTTTCATATCCCGCATAGTTTTCCTCCATTACCTCTGCTTATTTTACATTCTCTTATACTTATTTTTATCTTCTCCGTAAATGAAGGAAAATATCCATTTTCAAGAAAAAAGACAGAAGCCTCTTTTGCTTCTGTCCTTCTCCCGCCATCTTTTGGCTTATCTATTTGTAGTACTCCCAAACCCGCCATTTCGGGCTTCTGTCACCTCGTCATCAACAGTTATTCCATATTCTATGAAAATCCCCTGCATAAATCCCGTTCCAGCCGGAATATTTACGCTCTTTCCTTCTTTGCTGTCATTCGTGATCTTTGCAAAAATATGCCCTTCATTGTCCGACATATAATAATCACTGTCTATAATTCCAACCGTATTATTTAGCTGAAGGCGGTATTTGAATCCGAGTCCGCTTCTCGGATAACACTTCAGCACCCAGTCTGTTGCAATTTTTACACGAATTCCTGTCGGAATTTTTACCGTCTTCCCCGGTTCCAGAGAAAGATCTATCGGGGCAAAGAAATCATATCCTGCCGATCCCCTTGTCGCTCTTCGCGGAAGCTTCAAAGAATCATAAACCTCTCTTATCAACTTCTCATCACATTCTCCGAATGAATCCCGATATCCTTCCGCAAACTGTTCAAAACTTACCTTTAAAAATTCTGCCACTCTTTTTGCCATATAGTTCCTACTCTTTCCTCTTTATAATCAGCTATATTTAGTAGATTTTTATGATTTTATCACAATATTCTGTATTCCCTAACTATCTTAGCACCGGTCCATCTAACAGTCAATGCCATCCCTTAAAAAAGTCAAAAAATAGAACCCCAAAAAGGAGTTCTATTTTCGTCTGTTTCCATCAATTTATGTTCCCATCAATTTATTATCTGCTTTTAACAACCGGAACCGGAGTGTCATCCTTAGCATCCAGATCGTTGATATATTTCTTTGTCTCTTTCACGATCATATTAGACAGGAGTAATACTGCAATCAAGTTCGGTATTGCCATCAATGCGTTCAATGTATCTGCAATCAACCATACAAGATCAAGTGCAACTACAGGAGCAATTGCTGCAACTGCGATATAGAGAATACGATAAACAATTAATACGCCTTTCCCTGCTCTGCCTGCAAAATATTCTACACAACGCTCTCCGTAATATGCCCATCCGAGAATGGTAGAATAAGCAAAGGAGATCATACCAAGTGTCAAAATGATTGGTCCAAGATACGGAATCTGTCCGAATGCAAGAGAAGTTAAAACACCACCGTCAGAAACTTCATTTGCATTAATTGTAGGATTCTTCATAATTGTTGTTACAAGAACAAGACCTGTCAATGCACATACAACTACTGTATCCCAGAATGTACCAGTAGAAGATACTAATGCCTGACGAACCGGATTTCTTGTCTGTGCTGCCGCTGCTGCGATCGGAGCAGAACCAAGACCGGATTCGTTAGAGAACAATCCTCTCGCAACTCCGTACTGGATTGCATAACGGATACCTGTACCAACAAGGCCACCTGCAGCCGCACCCGGTGTAAATGCCAGTTTACAGATTGTTGCCAATGCCGGAATAATATAATCATAGTTCATACAAAGGATAATCACACATCCAAGTACGTAGAAAATAGCCATAAACGGAACAAGCTTCTCACATACATTTGCAATTGCCCTAATACCGCCAAAAATAACGATTGCTGTAAGAATTGCAACTACTACACCCACGATCCACGCCGGAACACCAAAGTTCTCTCGGCACACCGTTGCAATTGCATTTACCTGTGTAGCACAACCAATACCAAAGGAAGCAAAACCTGCTAAAATAGCAAATAACATTCCGAGCCATTTCATGTTCAGGCCTCTCTCCAAAGCATACATGGCACCGCCCTGCATACGTCCGTCTTCTGTCTTCACTCTGTATTTAACAGCGATCAGAGACTCCGCATATTTCGTTGCGATTCCAAATACACCTGTAAGCCAAGTCCACAGAACCGCTCCAGGACCTCCGAGGGCAATTGCTGTACCTACACCGATAATATTACCGGTTCCGATGGTAGCCGCAAGAGCTGTTGTCAATGCTCCAAACTGTGATACTTCACCTTCTGCATCTGGATCTTTTGCCACTGATAATTTGATACCTTTAGATATGGTCTTTCGTTGAATAAACCCGGTTCTTATTGTAAGGAAAACATGCGTTCCAAACAATAGAATAATCATCGGCCAGCCCCATACAGCACCATTGATTTTACCTACAACGTTATTAATTGCATCAAACATATTATGCCCCCTTTTCTTTCTCTTCGTCCTGAAGAATTTTTTCACATTTTTACTTTAAGAATATTCTAACTTATCTCGTTAAAATTGGCAACAATTGTTATATTGTTGTCATTTATTTCGTCATTTTAACTAACATTGTATTAATATTCTTTATTTTTAACTTTGTTAAATGAGTAACTATAGCCTTTTAATCACCCTTTTGACCGTTTAAATTGTACATTATTTTTTCCTAATATTCTTTATTCAGAATTTTCTATACAATTTGCACAAACGTGTTTACACCTCAGGAGGGACGATTTTCACATGCACAAGATTCTGAACTTCCTTTTGTAATTGATTCCGATACACTTTCCCGTCATATCTGTGAATCTGAGTTGTTGTAATTCCAAGCTGTTCAGCCATCTGCTCCATTGATGCTCCGTAAGAGGACAATGTAAATCCACAAGTATTTCTAAGGCTCCTTGCACTATAAGAAGGAATCCCGGCAATGGAAGTATATTTCTTCATTAATCTGCTGATAAACATTATATTTAATTGATTGCCTCGCCTATTATAGAATAGCCATTGATTTTCCTTACGTTCTTCCAGATAGGAAAGAAGGATTTTTTCCGCATCTTCCGGTACATAGATAAGTTCTTTTCTGCCTTGTATTTCTACATACATTCCATTTTCATATCGATAAAAATCTTTGGGCGATAAATTAATAATCTCTGTGGAGCTCATTCCCATCCGATATAAAAAAGTAAAAATACAATACGCCATTCGATTTCCTTTTGCCGCTTCAAAGAGCTTATCTATATCTCTGACCGGTACAGATTTTGCAAGTTTTTCCTGTTTTTCCATCAACTGCAGATATGGTTCGTACAAATCACTAAACTCCAGCCGCAGGCCATCCTCTTCTTTTCTTTCACAAATGTACTGTGCAAAGGAATGAAGTTCCCGAAACTTTTTTGCTGCGGTAGAGCCTTTGAGTTGCCCCTCTTCCACTCTCTCTTTCATATAATGATAATAATCATCTACGTCTGTACAGCTAAGCTTTAAAAAATCTTTGCCTGTATATTCCATGATTTCATCAAGATCACTTTGATAAGAGGCTTCTGTTGTCTGACTTTTAAAATGGCTTTTAAAATCTATCCATATTCTCATTGTAAACTCCGAAGCAAACTGGCTTTTCATAATACCCCCTCCTTGCTTGTCTGTATTTTCCGCGAAGCGGAATCTCTTAATTATGTTAGAAGTATACTTCATACTATAACATTTTGTATATAAAAAAGAAAGCTTTTGATAATCAAAGCCTTTCTTTTTTATGTGTTTATATGGCTATTTTAAGTTTTCTACAAGTCTTCCTGCCTTCTCGTAATCATCCTTATGTACAAAAATTTCATATTCATAGTCGAGGCTGCTGTCTTGCCCAAGCATTCCCATATTACTTCTTACGGTTCCGTGTTCTCCCGACCACTCTCCCATCTGGTTCTTTACCTTATATTTATAGTCAATACCTTCCTCTGCAAGTAGATTTCTGATCTCAGAAAATCGTTTCATATCATGTCCGATATAAACACTTTTTCTATTCAACATTGTAATCATGTCTTGCCCTCCCTGATTCTTTTCTTGCGCCTGCCTGATTGCCTCTTCAAACCCGCTCAATGCCGCGAAAGGTGCAAACTGTGCTGCCCTGTCTACCGCTTTCATTCTGGGATGTGTTCTGGATGTCGGATGTTCCATACAAATCATATCATCATACTGATTTCCATCACATTTAAGCCCTATGCCCGCCAATCTGCTCATTCCTTTCTCTGGTCATTGCACCTTCTACAAAATTCATTCCTTTTAGAATTGCGTTCTTTCCATATCGTCTTTTAATCGTCAGAACTGCCTTTTGCATTTTTTCTTCTTTTATATATTCTTGCTTCTCTTCTTCTCTTTCTTTAAGAATCGCCTCGTAATCCGTAAATAAATCAAGTTGTTCATAACTCCCCTTTTCTTTAATCGCAGTCTTATCCACAACATGATTGGCACTTAAATAAACTCTTCGAATGGTCAGATGTGGATTCACAATCTGATCATACAACTTCAAAACCGCTTCCATAATTCGTCTGGCAGAAGACGTTTGCACGCTTAAATTGACTGTTCCATGTGCATGCTTCGGCACACGCCTTCCATAATGGTCCGTTGTGATTTCTCCTGTATATCTGCTCTTCACATTGCTTTGAAGATTCTCTATATCATACCCTATGGTCAATACAATCTGATCTGTCACAAGCCCTTTATCCACCAAATCTAACGCCAAAAGATCTGTCATCTCCCGGACGATCAGTCTTCCCTTTTCAAAATCATACGGACAATGAAGCACCTGACCGGAACCGATACTGTTACTAGTCGGCTTATACTGCTTAATATCTGCCATTGTGCACGGTTCCCATCCCCATGCGTGATCAATTAACAACTCTGCATTGATGCCAAAGAGTCGATACAATAGTTCCTCATTATGGAAATCTTCTTGTTTTCCTATCGAACATCTGGCAACATCACCCATCGTATACATTCCATATTCTTTAAGCTTTTTCGCATATCCCCTGCCTACTCTCCAAAAATCCGTGATAGGCTTATGATTCCACAACAGCTTCCGGTACATCTTTTCATCAAGCTTCGCAATCCGTACGCCATACTGATCCGGCTTAATGTGCTTTGCCACAATATCCATAGCAACCTTACACAGATAAAGATTATCCCCGATTCCTGCCGTCGCTGTAATACCGGTTGTATCAAATACATCCATAATTATTTTTCTTGCAAGCTCTCTTGCATTCATCTTATAGGTATTCAAATATTGCGTTACATCTATAAAGATTTCATCAATTGAATAAACATGCATATCTTCCGGTGCCGCATACTTCAGATAGATTTTATAAATCTTCGTACTGTATTCCATATACAACGCCATCCTCGGAGGCGCAACAATGTACTCGATATCTTCTCCCCGCTCTGCCTTTATTTCCCGCACTCTTTGCACCACTTCAAACAATCTGGCTCTCCCGGAGATTCCATAAGATTTTAACGAAGGAGATACCGCGAGACAGATTGTTTTCTCCGTGCGAGAGTTATCTGCAACTACCAGATTCGCAGTCAAAGGATCAAGGCCTCTTTCTACACATTCCACAGAGGCATAGAACGATTTCAGGTCAATTGCAATATACGTTCGGTTTCGATCTTTCATTATACCCTCCAAAAAAAGAATAAATGTTTGTTTTTAATTATATGCAAACATTTGTTCTTTTTCAAGTGGTAAATTTCAACAAATCGAAAATACTTTTCTCTAAGGTTTCCAGATCATATCTTTTGAAATTTCTTCCAGTGAATATGCGCCACACATTTTCATCGTATCTACAAGTTCTGTACCGAATTTATCAACTAATGCCTTTACGCCTTCTTCCCTGCCACCATAAACAGCAGTTACAAATGGTCTGGCTGCTAATACCGCGTCCGCCCCCATAGCAAGAGCTTTAAATACATCTATACCACTTCGTATTCCTCCATCTACGAATATTTTCATCCTGCCTCCCACTGCTTCTACGATAGAAGGAAGCACTTCTGCGGTTGCCGGGCATTGATCCAGCACGCGTCCGCCATGATTGGATACAATAATTCCCTGCACCCCTGCTTCCAGAGCCTTTCTGGCGCCTTTTACTGTCATAACTCCTTTTAAAATAAATGGAATCTCTGCAATTTTTACAATTTCCTGAAGCTCTTTTACAGATTTCGATCCTGCCGGCGGTGTTAAATTTTGCAGAAACGGAAGCCCTGCTGCATCAATATCCATAGCAACTGCAAAAGCTCCTGATTTTTTTACCAGTTCCATCTTCTCTTTAATCGTCTCCATATCCCATGGCTTTACAGTTGGTATTCCTTGTCCATTTACATTGCCGATTGCTTTCGTCGCCTCTTCCATGACTGTTGGATTAGTTCCATCTCCGGTGAAAGCAACAATCCCATTCTTGGCACAGGCAGATACTAAGATCTGATTATACTCGTTCTCTTCAAACTGCTCTCCATAATGAAGCTTTACTGCTCCTACCGGACCTGCAAATACCGGATAATCGAAAGTTCTTCCAAATAATTCTACCTTCGTATTTACCGGTTTCTGCTCACAGATGGTATCCATGTTCACACAAATTTCCTGCCATTTTTCATAATTGCGCATAGCAACTTTCCCCAGTCCTTTTGCTCCCGGTCCCGGCATCTGATTCTTACATGCCGCCCCATTGCACACATTACACGCCTTACAATAAGGTCCGATATTTCCTCTTGCCTGTTCTGTTACTTCTTGAAAATTCATTTCTCTCTCCTCTTTTCTATGTATTTTTATATGTTTTTAATTCTGTCCTCTGACTCCTGTACACAAATCAATTTTCAATCAAATTCAATGCAGTAACCGACACCGCCTTTTGATTTGTCTCTTCTTCACAGTTATACTCTATTTCTATATAAACAGACGCATATACGGATGATCGGCAATATTTCAGGAGTAAGATTATGACTGCTGCTGTCCTGAAGAACAAAACGCACAATTGTCTCACTTTTATCCATCCGAAGCGGAGGTATGTCTCCTTCTATTTTTCCGCTGACTTTATCATAGATACACTCCTTTTTCTGTTTTGAAAATATATCATATTCTTCTTTATCGTATGTATATACAATTGCATCACTTGGTGTTTGATCCGGCAGATTCACATACATACGTGCATCTACTTGTGTAACATTTCTCTTATCAAATGGTGTTGCCTGAAGCGCATATGCCAACCGGATAAAAAATACACTTATTAAAAGAACTGGCAGCATAATTAAAATCAATAACAAAATAATTTTTCCCAATTTCCATATGTCTACCTCTCTTTTTTGATTTATGGAATATTCCTTTACTTAAATATTATTTTAAAATATTCCCTCAGAAAAAGAAAGCAAATATTTGTGCCGCAGCAGAATATCAAAACCAATATAAAAAGTCCATATATGACTGTATAGCAGACTGTTATACTAAGTGTTTCTTGTTTCTTATTTTCCTTTTGATGTCCGTCAAAATAGGCAATGATTGTCTGTACCCCCCCCCTGTGTAATTCCAACTATCGGCATCAGTAATAAAGTATAAATCTTTTGAACGACATTCCAGAGTGCAACATAATTCATTGTCGTATGAAGCATTAAACTTTTATTATGAACACAGACAAAGGCTGCTTTAGGTTTTGTCATAAATAAATTACCGACCTTTCTTCGTTTTATCACTTACTCAATAGCGCTTTCACTTCATCTACGGTCAATACTTTTCCATAGGATATAACTTCGCCATTCAACACCAATGCAGGTGTAGACATTACTCCATAACTGGCGATCTCCGCAAAATCTGTAACGTGGTCAATCTCATAATCTAATTGAAGTTCAGATATTGCTGTTCTAGTTGCTTTTTCTACTTCCATACATTTTGCACAGCCAGAACCCAGTATTTTGATACCTTTCTCTTTCTTTTTATTTTCTGCATTTTGCATTGTTTCTGATGTACAATTTCCACCACAACAGCATGATTTTGTTTCTTTTTTCTTTCCAAATAATTTCATTTCTTATTCGCTCCTTTTAAATAAATATCGTACTAAAAATATTAAAGAGATAACCTACAATAATAATACCAAACGTACAAATGGCAATAAATAAGGTCAATAATTTAGGCTTAACTGCCTTTTTCAGCATGATTAAAGACGGTAAACTCAATGTTGTTACAGCCATCATAAATGATAAGATTGTACCTAATTGTGCCCCCTTTGAAAGTAATGCCTCTGCTACTGGAATTGTTCCAAAAATATCAGCATACATAGGAACTCCGACAAGCGTGGCTAAAATAACACCAAACGGGTTATTACTTCCTAAAATACTTTCAATCCATGTTTCAGGTATCCAGTTATGGATAATCGCTCCGATACCTACACCGATCAAAATGTATGGGAATACTTTCTTGAATGTTCCTATAACTTGTTCTTTTGCATATTGGACTCTGTCTTTTTTGGTTAAAGCAGGAGAACTAATATCAACATTACTTGCATTTTTTACAAAATCTTCCACATATTCTTCCATGTGCAATTTTTCAATTAAAGTACCGCCAATTACAGCGATTATCAAGCCTACAATCACATAAGCAAGGGCAACTTTAGCCCCAAAAATACTCATTAGCAATACAAGACTTCCTAAATCAACCATAGGCGAAGAAATCAAAAAGGAAAAAGTTACCCCTAGCGGTAATCCTGCACTTGTAAAGCCTATAAACAACGGGATAGAAGAACATGAGCAAAATGGTGTAACCGTTCCTAACAATGCGGATATGATATTTGCTCCGATACCATGAAATCGCCCTAAAATTTTTTTACTTCGTTCGGGTGGAAAATAACTTTGAATATACGAAATAAAGAAAATCAGTAAACATAACAAGATTGTGATTTTGATTACATCGTATAAAAAGAATTGAATACTTCCACCTAAACGACTGTTAATGTCTAACCCTAACAATGATAGTCCATGACCAATTAAGCCATTCAACCATTTCATACCTAATATTTGGTCTTGGAAAAATAACCATATTGAATTTACCACTTCCAAAAAAGTTCCTCCTTTACATAACATATCAATTTTTTTTGATGTGATAAGGTTTTATAAAAGCCATCTTTCGATGACCTTTATTTGCAACAATTTGATTGATTTTCAAGTGGTAATATGTAAAGGGTGGTTTCTCCACCCGAATACATATGACTGCGGCTCATTTGTGGTGAATTGAAAAGCAGTTATAGGAAAGGAGTAGAAAAAGCCGTATAACCGCTACAAATTCAACGCAGAAAGGAGCTGTTGTTTATGAAATCTCTATTTGAGGAAATGGGCGGTACATATCGTCAAGTGGGCGATTATTTCATTCCCAACCTCGTTTTGCCGGATGACGGCAATTATCAGATCGGCAAATACGGACGTATGCGCCTTAGCTATCTGAAAGAACACCGAAAAATCCTCTACACCAATTATGTGATGGAGGGAACGCTGTTCAAGCATCTGTCCGAGATCGATCAAGCCTGCAATGAGCGTATGGAGAGCATCGTTCCCGCTATGGCGAAACAGGAAGGTGTGACCGAAGCACTCAAAGCGGCTGACCAAATGGAATGGGTACGCCGCATGAACAGCATCCGCAACCGTGCGGAGGAAATCATCTTGACCGAACTTGTATATGCTTAATCGAAAGCCCGTTATCGGCTGATAACGGGTTTTATCTTTTTGTCGGGAGATCAGTCACTTTTACAGTCACCCTATCAGTCATCTTGGGTGACTGATAACAGTGTTATTCTTTGGGTTCGATGAAAATATATTTGCCCCTGCCTTGTTCTGCGGCAGATATAATCAAGCCTAATTCTTTTATCTTGCTCAACATTTTACCTGCGGATGACGGTGCTAAATTGCATAATTCAATCACATCTGCACGAGTAAAAGGAACATCATATCCAAAACTCTCAAACAAGGACAGAATATTATCTTTGGTAGGCTTATTGAGCTTTAATTCGGAAATGGAACGTTCAAACGCTACCTTTTTAGCCTCAAACGCTACTTTTTCCTGTTCAAGCACCACTTTTTCTTCTCCGACAGCTACCTTTTCATCTGTTCCATAATTCAAGTTATACAGCGTGACTTGGAACGAGCTTGCATCGGAGTAGAATTTCGGCTCCAGTTCATCACGGTAATTGTGGGCGGCACGGTAAGATTCCGTGATCTTCTTAAATCCGCTGCCTTGACGCTCCATATAGCCCAATCTGCCGAAAATGTCAGCAAGGACGGGGTTGCGGCGGGTGGAGGAAATGTTGGATATATCTCTTTCCTGTATCCGTGTACCATCTGCCATGCCGCCGGGAGAAGTAATGGTAAGATGGTCATCGTAAATGTCGATATGGACTTCGCTGCCCAAAATCAGATAGTCACGATGGATCAGCGCATTGACAAGGGCTTCAAAAACGCTTCGTTCACAGTAATCGGGCATTTCAATACGGGAGTTGGCAGTTTTCTTCCAACGGGTTTTCATGTTCCGCTTTACAAAGCCGACACCCTCATTGAGCAGAATAATCAAGCTGCCGGAATACTCTGCGCTGTCGAGCGCATCCACCATACCGCCGCTTTTGTCAAGACCGTTCCAACGGGTACAGAACAGACGGGAGTGCTTGATGGGAGCATCATCTGCAAGCAATGCGCCTGCATTGGTCAGCTTGCCGTAGTCATCCCGCATTTCAAAGGAATCAAACAGCTTTTCCTCCATGCTGTTGCCCGTCCAAGCCTTGTAGCGTTCACGCATCTTTGAGTAGGCAAAGTCTTTGAAATCGTACTCTGAGAGCAGCGCATCATAGGTGCGGTTCATACCCTTGAGAAGAAGCTGATTCAATACATACGATGGAGCAATCACGCTTTCGTTGCCGATACGGATATATGCTTCCATCACGCCGTCTGCCTTGTAGTAATAAGGCGTGGAGCGTCCTGTGGAAACGGACAGTACGAGAATATCCTTGCCGTTTTCACGTTCGGGAGCGAGGATAAAGTTCGGGTACGGCGTGATACGCTCCTTAATCAATCGGCTGATCGTCTCCGCATCGGTCTGAGCATCAGCCAAGCCGATAACGTTTCTATCGTTATCAATACCGAAAAAGAGAGTACCGCCGATACCGTTGGCAAAGGCGCTGACACTTTTGAGCCAGCTTTTCGGCTTCTTTACTTCCAAAGCAACCTTGAAATCACATTCCGTTGCTTCTGCAATCCATCTGTCTATCATAAAATCGTTTCCTTTCCCATCATTCCTTCTTTTCCTTCGTTCTGCTCTTATA
>Ga0129317_1002028_pt1 | contig 12635 bp, 7 predicted proteins | sample Cm1ome_FD_94430 | JGI IMG/M metagenome (GOLD analysis project Ga0129317, IMG submission 94430) | Eastern black-and-white colobus group fecal microbial communities from Wisconsin, USA - Cm1105 metagenome | ecosystem: Host-associated > Mammals > Digestive system > Large intestine > Fecal | place...
AGATTGTTTCCCCGACGGTACGATCCTCAAATTCGATGATCTGTCTCTGATCGACACTACTCCCGGGGGCTGTATAATCGAATTCAATCCTAACGAGTGTGGCGTTGTAAGACCCGAAAGTAACGTTCGTCTGAATCAGATCGGTTACTATCCTCAGCTGGAAAAGAGGGCTTCTTATGTTACCGATGCTTCTTCACCTCTGCAGTTTGAGATCAGAGATAAGAACGGCAACGTTAAGTACAAGGGCACAACAAAGGTATTCGGTGATGACCCTGATTCAGGTACAGGCAAGACTACTACTGTTAAGACAGGTAACCAAAGCGTTACCAGACTCAAGGACAGCGGTTCTTATGTACATATCATTGATTTCTCGGATTTCAGAACTGAGGGCGAGTACACGATATTCGTTAAGGATACAGTCGGCGTAAGCGGCACTCAGGTGATGAATTCCAAGGGTGCAAACGATACAAAGCTCAGCGGTGATAAGCTTTTATGGACAAATCCCGTAACTCTGAAAACTTATACGATGAACGAGAGCAGTCCATTCAGGATAGACAGACAGATCTATGATGATCAGCTGCTGAGGGATTCCATGAACTACTTCTATCAGAACCGCTCAGGAGTACCGATAGAGTCTGAGTACATCACATCAGGTGATAAGAGCAAGCTGGCTCACGATAAGTATGGTCATAATCCTGATACTGCTTACGTTCAGAGCAAGTGGGTAAAGACTTACGAAAAAGACTTCTCTAATGGCGAGAAGGATAATAAGATCGACGTTACAGGCGGGTGGTACGGTGCAAACGACCACGGTAAGTACGTTGTCGAAGGCGGTTTCTCCGTATGGACACTTCAGAACGCTTATGAGTTCTCCAAGAGGAGAGGCAATACAAGCAAGTGGACTGACGGCACGATAGCTGTCCCCGAAAATAAGGATAATGCTCCCGATATACTTGATGAAGCAAGGGTAGAGCTGGAGTGGATGTTCAAAATGATAAATGAGGACGGCTTTGTATATCATTCAGTGCAGGACCATACGTGGGTAGGTCCTCTGCTCACACCCTGGAAGGATGACACACAGCAGGGCTTTGAACCTGTCCGTATCGTCAGACCCCCTACGTATGCAGCCACATTCAACATGATCGCTTGTGCTGCACAGGCTTCACGTCTGTGGAAGGACATAGATGATGACTTCGCAAAAGATTGTCTGCAAAATGCACGGAACAGCTGGAAGGCTATCATGGCTAAGCAGTCTGATTGGAACGTTACAAGTGGCTATTACTATGATGATCCTTACTTTGCTCCTTCTGAATTCGGCGGAAACAACATTTTCGGTGACACCTATGTAGTTGACGATGCTTACTGGGCAGCTTGTGAGCTTTATGCAACAACAGGTGACTCGGCTTACTATGATTTCTTAAAGGATTATAAAAATTATAATGATCAGTCAGGTCAGGATAAGGCATTCAGCTTGACTTCCTGCCTGAGCGGCGGTGAGAACAGCGGTTCGTTCGGTTCCTTCAATTGGGGCAATACTGCGGGTCTGGGCACCCTTTCACTTTACCTGAGCGACAAGACATCTCCTGCTGACAGGAAGACTATTGTCAATTCTATCCAAAATATTGCTGATCGATACATTGTTCAGATGAATAAAGAAGGCATGGGCATACCTTACAAGAGTACGACTGTCGGGGACTATATCGGTATCGGCGATAGCGATGTGTACACAGGTTATGAGTACGGTTCCAACTCCTTCGTTATCAACAACGCTATGGTCATGGCTTATGCTTATGATACTGATAACAGCAAATATATTTATCGGAACGGTGCTGCCGAAGCACTTGATTACCTCTTCGGACGCAACGGTCTGGGCTTCTCATATGTATCAGGCTACGGCGATAAGGCAATGAGCTCGCCACATCACAGATACTGGGCAAACAGTATCGATCCGGACTTACCGAATGCACCCTCAGGTGTTCTTGCAGGCGGTCCCTGCTCAGATCTGTATCATGATAAATATCTTCGTGGTCTCGGCTTGAAAAGAGGCACTTTAGCTGATCAGAAGTGCTATGTTGACAATGCTGAGGCATGGTCTGTAAATGATGTTTCCGGCAGCTGGAATGCTCCTCTGGTCTGGATGTCATCATTCATGAACGATCGTTTCGGCGGTACGAAACCAGTCCCTGTTCCTTATCCTACCAACATTAAGGTCGATTGCAGTGAGGAGTACCATCAGGCAAGATTTACCTGGAACAAGGTGGAAAATGCTGACAGATACGGCATAGCAGTTTATCTGGCAGGCAAGTGGAGAGTTCAGAAGCAGGATATCACAGGCACTACCTATACTTCACCCAAAAATCTAACTCCCGGCGTAACTTATAAGGTAGCGATTGCAGCAAGAGTGAACGGCAGATGGGATACTGAAAATGCTATCAAACGTGCTTGTACTGTTACTATAAAGTGATAGACTAAATTGATATGATTTATTAAAAACAAAACGGATAATCGTCCTAAGCAGACGACTATCCGTTTTTATTGTTTAACAAATAAAGAAAATGTATCTTCATTCAATACGCTCCAGCCGTACCTGTCTCCTATTTCTTTTTTTCCTTTAAATATTATGATCAACTTGGTTGAATTGTATTCTCCTTCCGGATGGCAATATATATCTATCTTTATACTTATCAATTATAATATTACCATAGAGCCGCTATGCTCGGCAAATACCCTGATATCGACGATTTCGGGAGTTATTGGTACGATGATCCTGCTACGAAAACAAACGGCGAGTTTGACTGCGTGATACGGCGTGGGGAGCAGTATGATTTCTACGAATGCAAATACTTCGACCGCCCCATGACTCTTGAAGAATGCCGTCAGGAAAAGGAACAACTTGACAGCATCAAGGGCATCGCTGTGTCGGGCGTGGGATTTGTCTGCACAGGGGGATTTGCGTCTGAAAAATCTGACGACTTTGAGTTAATCGACGGAAAAACACTTTACTTCAACGAATGAAAAAAACGCCGCTCAGGACGAACCTGAACGGCGTTTTTTGATTCTTGTCACCAGATTTTGTCATCCGTTCTTTTGTAAGGTGTCTAAAAATTAGACAATAAAAACAATATCACAAAAAGCGACCGCCACCCTTGACTGAACCTGAAAGAAATGCTTTGAAGTCGTTTCCGACGGTGACGAACGGGGGAACAGCTTATATAGTTCACCGTCGGGTCAGCCATTGTAGCATTTCTTTCAGAACCCGTCAAGGGCAAGCCGCCTGCGGCGGTGGCTGGTTTTGCCTCTGGTTCGGAATCTAAGAACAGCATATCTATTATGAGCAATTGCATCAGGCAGGGTTCATTTTATCTGTTCATGGTTGCAAAATTTTGTCAACAGTTTGGGGTATACTTTACATCTTCTGGAGTCAAAGTTGATTTCTCGACTTCTGCGTTAGGATTTTCAAGAAGTTCAAGCTCCCTGAGTATGTCATTTCTCTTGCCCTGAGAGAACATTTCGTTATGACGGAGAGCAACAGCGGCAGCCTGTTCCGATATTCTGAAGTTTTCAAAGCTGACTTCCTACACCGAGCGACAGCTCCTCAAGAGCTTCGTGCCTGCAATAGCATAATAAAAAATGCAGTCGGTAATGTCGGCTGCATTTTTGTTATATGATCTCAAAATGGTTCTTCCTGCATCGTATCAGTCCGTCCCTCTGCATCTTGCTCAATTCATTTGATAGCACAGAGCGTTCCACATTGAGGTAGTCCGCAAGCTGCTGACGGTCAAAGGGTATAACAAACTCACGGGAATGCTTCTGAACCGATACGGTATTAAGATACGCCATAATACGTCCACGCACCTGTCTCGGAGCAGTATGAAAGCTACGGCTCGATAGGTGCAGATTTTTTCTTGTGGTGATAGTCAGAAGATTTGCAAGAAGTCTCGCCCTTATCGTATCGTTGAGGTCAGCGAGCGACTTCATGCTCAGAAACACGATACTGCAATCCTCGGCAGCACATACATCAACAAGCATCGGCACATCGGGCAGGAGTGCATAGCTTTCCGCAAAGAACTGTCCCTTACCTACAAGGTTGAGTATCGTGCGGTTTCCCCACATATCATTGCTTTCAATAGTAACGCCGCCTGCCGTGACAAAGCATAGTTTATCGGTGATCTCTCCCGATGAAAATATCATCGTACCTTTCTTATATTTCTTTTCGGCTGCATTAAGGGCTTTCATAAGCTCAGATATTTCGGTATCATCAAAGCCCTTGAACAGTATCGAATTATGCAAAACTGAAATATCCATATTTTTCTCCCCAAATGTTGTAATTACAACATACTTTCTCCTTTGATTATACTATAATGGATACAGAAAGTCAAGGAGGTATGGCTATGATACGGAAAATAATTGAGATAGACGAAGAAAAATGCAACGGCTGCGGTCTGTGTGCGAAGGCTTGTCATGAGGGTGCGATCGCTATCGTGAACGGCAAGGCTAAGCTAATGCGTGACGATTTCTGCGATGGCTTCGGTGACTGTCTCCCAGCCTGTCCTATGGATGCTATCCACTTCACCGAGCGTGAAGCGGCGGCTTATGACGAGAAGGCAGTGCAGGCAAACAAGCAGAAGAAGTCCGCTTGCAGCGGTTTCACCTGTCCGGGTTCTGCATTGCAGAGCTTTACGCCAAAAGAAGATGACAGCGATGTTCGTGTTCCAGGCTGTCTGCGACAGTTCCCGATACAGATAAAGCTCCTGCCCACAAATGCACCTTATTTCAACGGTGCTGATCTGCTTATCGCTGCCGATTGCACAGCTTACGCCTACGGGAACTTCCACCATGATTTTATTCGTGGGAAGATCACGCTCATCGGCTGTCCGAAGCTCGATGCTGTTGATTACTCCGAAAAGCTGACAGAGATATTCCGTAATAACGATATAAAGAGCATCACTCTCACAAGAATGACAGTGCCGTGCTGCGGCGGTATGGAGTATGCGATAAAAAAAGCGATCGAAGCAAGCGGTAAGGATATTCCGCTTGAAGTTGCAGTCATTTCGCCGGACGGCAGTATTGTTGAGATAAGAAAATAAAGGAGGAATATATCATGGAACAGAAAATGTTTTGCTATCAATGTCAGGAAACAGCGGGCTGTAAAGGCTGTACCGCTTGCGGTGTCTGCGGTAAACAACCCGAAGTCGCAGTAATGCAGGACTTGCTTGTGTACGTTACAAAGGGATTGTCTGCGGTGACAACTCAGCTCCGTGCTGAGGGAGAGAAGGTCTGTCCCGAAATCAACCACCTTATTAGCGTGAATCTGTTCATCACCATAACCAATGCCAATTTCGATCTCGACAGCATTACTGCTAAGGTTACTGAAACAATTGCAGTCAAAGAAGGATTGCTCGGACAGGTGCAGAATAAAGAATCACTCCCCGAAGCAGCTCTTTGGAACGGTTCTGACTATGCCGAGAAAGCAAAGACTGTCGGCGTACTTGCAACAGAGAATGAGGATATACGCTCTCTGCGTGAGCTGATAACCTACGGTCTGAAAGGACTTGCGGCATATACAAAACACGCAAACGCTCTGCTGAATGATGATGAGGAGCTTGATGCTTTCTTACAGTCGGCTCTTGCTAAAACACTTGATGACAGTCTGTCGGTCGATGACCTTGTGGCTCTCACGCTGGAAGTCGGCAAGTACGGCGTTCAGGGTATGGCTGACCTTGATGCTGCAAATACTACAGCATACGGCAATCCTGAGATCACAAGCGTTGACATAGGCGTGAGAAATAATCCGGGAATACTGATCTCAGGTCACGATCTCAAAGACCTTGAAATGCTCCTTGAGCAGACAAAGGATACGGGAGTTGATGTTTATACGCACTCGGAAATGCTACCTGCGCACTATTATCCGTTCTTCAAAAAGTATCCGCATTTCGCAGGAAACTACGGCAATGCGTGGTGGAAGCAGAAAGAGGAATTTGAGAGCTTCAACGGTCCGGTGCTTATGACCACAAACTGCATCGTTCCGCCGAAGGACAGCTACAAGGACAGGCTTTGGACAACAGGTGCCGCAGGCTATCCGGGCTGTAAGCATATTGACGCACCCTACGGGGAAGTAAAGGATTTCTCGCCGATCATCGAACAGGCTAAGAAATGTCCTCCGCCTACCGAGATCGAAACCGGCTCTATTATCGGCGGCTTTGCCCATGAACAGGTATTTGCACTTGCCGATACAGTTGTAGAAGCAGTAAAATCCGGAGCAATTCGCAAGTTTGTGGTAATGGCAGGCTGTGACGGCAGAGCGAAATCCAGAAGCTACTATCAGGAATTTGCTGAGAAGCTGCCAAAAGATACAGTTATTCTCACCGCAGGCTGTGCGAAGTACAAGTATAACAAGCTCGACTTAGGCGACATCGGCGGTATTCCGAGAGTTCTTGATGCAGGGCAGTGCAATGATTCTTATTCTTTGGCGCTGATCGCTCTGAAGCTGAAAGAGGTATTCGGGCTTGATGATGTGAATGATCTGCCTATCGTTTACAACATCTCATGGTATGAGCAGAAAGCAGTCATCGTTCTTCTTGCTCTGCTTTATCTCGGCGTGAAGAATATTCACCTCGGACCAACTCTGCCTGCGTTCCTGTCTCCGAATGTGGCAAAGGTTCTTGTAGACAGCTTTGGCATTGCAGGCATTACAACCGTTGACGAGGATATGAGGATTTTCGGCTTATGAGAAGAAAAGACCGTGAAGTGACCGATCTCAGCGAGATCATAGAGATCATGAAAAACTGCGATGTATGCAGACTGGCTCTGAATGATGACGGCTTTCCGTACATTCTGCCGCTGAACTTTGGTTTGTCTGTGAACGGAGATAAGATACGTTCACTTTTGGATGACAATTTTTAGAAGCGGGGACATTAGTATAATCAAAACGGTTTTATCTTATCATCATTTTATGTTATTGTCAATATCTGCATTAATAGTATTTGAGATATCTCATAAGCGCAGAAAAAACGGATAGCCGCCAGATAATGACGGTCTATCCGTTTTTCGTGTATGTAATCAGATCAGTGTGACTATCACTTTATAGTAACAGTCACTGCATTTTTGATAGCATTTGCAGTGTCCCATTTGCCGTTAACTCTTGCGGCGATAGCTACCTTGTAGGTCTTGCCCGGGGTGAGATTTTTGGGAGAAGTGCAAACAGTTTCGGTAATATCCTGCTTCTGAACTCTCCACTTGCCGGCAAGGTATGCAGCTATAGCGTATCTGTCAGCATCTTCGACTTTGTCCCATGTAAATCTTACCTGATGAGAATCAAGATTATAATCTTGGCTGTACTCGACTTTGATATTAGTAGGGAAGGTGGGAGTAAAGATAATATAGGTGTTCTTACCATTGTTTTTGATAGCTGCATATTTCCCGTCACCGCTTACTATTGTTGTAGGAGCATTCACATTTACCCAGCCTTTGCTGTTGGGAAGTTCTGCTTTTTTGAGAACATATTTGAAATTCTCACCAAGAGTAATGGACTTCAGTTTATTGCAAGAACTGAACATATTACTAGTAGTGGACACATCAGACATTTCTGTAACTTTTCCTGTATCAAATCCACTTAGATCAAGTGATGTCAATTCGCTACAGCCATAAAACATATAACCAATATATCTAACATTGCTTGTATCAAAAGCACTTAGATCCAGTGTAGCTAGTCTGATGCAACCCTCAAACATACTGCTCATACTGTAAACATTACTTGTATCAAATCCACTTACATCAAGCGATGTCAAGCTTTCACAGCCACTGAACATACTGGTCATGGTTGTAACTCTGCTTGTATTAAATCTACTTACATCAAGCGATGTCAAACTTTTACAGCCACAAAACATCAAACTCATATCTGTAACTCTGCTTGTATCAAAACCGCTAATATCAAGTTTAGTTAGGCTGGAACAACCATAGAACATATAACGCATATCTGTAACTCTTCTTGTATCAAATCCGCTAATATCAAGTGTGGTCAGTAAGTTACAGCCCCAGAACATATTACGCATAGTTGTAACTCTGCTTGTATTAAAACCATTAATATCAAGTTTAGTCAGGCTGGAACAACCACGGAACATATCACGCATATCTGTAACTCCTCTCGTATCTGCATTTGAAAGGTCAATAGAAGTACAGTTTTGATAACAATAAAAAAGCTCTGTGCAGTATGCAGGAAGGACTGTTCCTTTTTCAGCTGTGACAGATTTAACACTATTGCGATAAGTAGTATTAAATTTACGTAAAGCATCAGCATCAACTGTACCGCTAAGCGTAAGTCTGCCTGTTGTTTTGTTAAATGAAAAACCGCTTGTTTCTGAAGCAGCTGCCTGTGCAGTTATGCTCTGTGTGATAACAGGTGCTCCATAACTGACAGTTCCTGCCACCATACAAAGCGACATCACTACTGCTAAAATTTTTTTCATCTGCATAAATATACCCCCTGAATTCTTGTGCCGAAAACGGCAATATGTCTATATTTCCTTAAATATGATAGCACAGATGATTATTCATGTCAATAACTTCAGTATTTTTTCTTGAACATTCGGCACTTATCCAAAATAAAAAAACATATAATTATTTATTTTGGACAAATTATTATTCGACCATCAGAAGATAGATCTTTTTTCTGAGATATAGAGCTATCCGTCAGACTGTCAGTATCCGGATCATTCTTATCATAATATATTTTGATCTTCTTGCCAACGGGAAAAGCATTTTTGAACGATGTTGAACTATGACACTTCTTACAGAAATACTCACCTGTTTCTGTGGTGTATTCATACTATGGGGTATAAACATATCCTGCTCTTGAAAATGCTTTATCAAGTCTGATAACTTTTCCTGAGCAACACACCCCATTCTTTTTAATTGAAAAATACTCTACCATTTTTATAATGCAATATATGTTTATTATTAAAAATACTATTCCAAATATTCCGAGACAAAAGCGCCTGCCATAATTCACACTCCCGAATACTTCTGTGCCGCAAGCCGACCGCCAACTCCTACTCTAAATTATATCACACCGCCCCTGAAAAAGCAATCCCATTTCTGAGAGAGCCAACCGCTGGAGCCAATGATATTATTAGATTTTTTACGGATAGCCGCGGTTTTATCCAGTGTGATAATGCGGTTGATTATCATTAATCTTTTTCTCATATCAGTATTATTTGGTAACGATCTAATCAATAGTCTTTTTTCAACACCTTTTTCTATCTTACGCCTAAAAAAGTACTCCGCTAGAATTTCCAGCACACCGTCACAAACAGATTGATATAGGAATAAGTGTTCCTGAACGATTTCTTTCTATATTGCTTTGTCACTTACCATATTAATTTCTTTATATCGGCTATCTTTTTATAGCAAACCTGGTGAGCACAATAGCAAAATTTTGTGATATTACACACTTTGAGTGTTTAATGATAATAAAGCAGTGTACAATATTGACAAATAAAATGAATAGTGTTATAATTATATATGACTAAATAATAACGGTTAGGCGGTGATATCAAATGGATTATATAGCACATAAGACCGAAGATGGACGCGTGCAATCGGTGAAAAAACACCTTGATGGAACTTCATCAATGGCGGAAGCATTTGCTGTCGCAGAATTAAAACCATATGCAAAATATATTGGGGCAATGCATGATATAGGCAAGTATGCAGTTGATTTTCAAAATCGCATTAAAGGCATCAATATCAAATTTGAACACGCTGTTTGTGGGGCAATAGAGCTAGAAAAACTTAACCGTGACAGAATGACGAAAATAATCATACCAATGATGGAATACTGTATAGCCGGACATCATACAGGACTTCCCGATGGCGGTTCAAGAGGCAGTGATGAAAATTCTCCTGAATTGCAGGGTAGGCTGAAGCGTGAAAAGTTTTATTCCGGTAATGCTGATTATTCTTCTTATAAAAATGAAGTGAAGATAGATTTTCCCGAACCGAATACACTCATAAAAATGCTGACGGAAGGTGCAGCAAAAGGCGATATGCGTGAATTAATTGAACGATATGCCTTCTTTACAAGGTACTTATTCTCATGTCTGACAGATGCTGATTATCTTGATACAGAGAGATTTTTTCTGCCGGATACCGACAGAAAACTAAATACCGATATTGATAAAGTGATAAGCGCGGTCGATAACGAATTGAGAAAGCTTGTGGATAATTCCGATACTGAATTGCAAAAAGCCAGAAAAAGATATCTTGAACAGTCAGTTAAAAACTGTATAACAGATGAAAATATATTTCTGCTTGATATGCCCACGGGCAGCGGCAAGACTTTGTGCAGTCTTAAAACAGCTCTCGATTTAGTTAAACGCTCAGAAGGAAAGCTAAAGCGTATTATTTATGTGATACCATATACAAGTATTATTGAGCAGACAGCAGATAAATTCACACAGCTTTTCGGAAATTATGCAGATATCCTACAGCATCATTCAAACTATTTTTATGATGATATCGGTGATGAGTACGGCACGGAAAAGAAATTGCAGCTTGCCTGTGAAAACTGGGATTCTCCTTTTGTGATAACAACAAGCGTTCAATTTTTTCAATCCTTATACCATTATAAAGGATCGAAACTTCGCAAGCTGCATAATATGGCTGAGTCAGTGATCGTATTTGATGAGATACATCTTCTTCCGCTTGAAGTATTACAACCATGCTTGCGAGGTGTAGGGTATATTACAAAATATCTCGGGAGCAAAGCGATATTTCTTTCAGCAACTATGCCCGATCACTCAAAACTCTTTGAGGAGTATCTGCCAACTTGCAGTTACAGAAATCTTATAACAGATAAAAATGATGACAGATATTTTAGGAAATGCGAATATAAATACTTGGGAGATACGGATATTGAGAGCATAGTTTGCAAAACTGCGGAGTATAACAGTTCACTTATAGTAGTTAACAGCCGAAAGACTGCAAGAGATGTGTACTCACAGCTCAGCGGGAACAAATATCATCTGTCTACTTACATGACACCTGCTGACAGGTCGGCAACCATCGAACGAATAAAGGCTGACCTGAAAAACGGTATACAACTGACAGTTGTATCTACATCTCTGATAGAAGCAGGTGTAGATCTTGATTTTGAAACGGTGTTCAGACAGCTTGCGGGGCTTGACAGCATTTTGCAGTCCGGCGGACGCTGTAATCGTGAAGGCAGGCGTGAGAATGCTGATGTGTTTATTTTCAAAACAGATGAAAAGCTGCACGGCGAACTTTCTTTAAGGACAGAGATAGCCGAAAGTCTGCTGAGTGAATATGAAGATATATCATCGGCTGAATGTATCAGAGAATATTATAACAGGCTTTTTTATAACAGGAAAAACATAATTGATAAAAATTCAATTGCCGACAGAGAATATTATTCAGGCGGTGGGATGAATGAGATCGCATTCAGAGAATATGCCGAGCATTTTGAGTTCATCAAAGATGATACTGTTGCGGTGGTCATAGATAATTGCGACGATACAAAAGGACTTCTTGAAAGATTTTATGATGATCCGAGAGCAGCACGCCGTAAACTGCAAAGGTATTCGGTGGCGCTGAAATATTTCAATGAGTTTGTACCGATGCTTGAAACAGGCAGGATAGAGGAAAAATACAAAAACCTCTTCGTGCTGACGGATAATGACGATTACAGCTGCGAAACAGGATTGATGATAGACCGGACAAATGATTACATCGTATAAACAAGATGAAAGGAGTGAAAACATTGAGCTATGGATTTAAAGTGATAGTACAAGCAGACTACGCCCTGTTCACTCGTCCCGAAATGAAAGTGGAAAGAGTAAGCTACGATGTTCCTACGGTGTCTGCGCTTGAGGGGCTTATAAAATCTGTGTATTGGAAGCCTGCGATACGAATCGTGATAGATGAGATCGTTGTATTCAACCCGATCAAGTTTATTAACATACGCCGTAATGAGCTTAAAAGCAAGCTTCCTATATCAGCGGTACGGTCGCAGATGAAAGGTGTCGGTGAAGCGGTTATCTATGCTGATGAACAAAGGACTCAGAGAGCAGGTATGGTATTGCGCAATGTAAAGTACGGTATCGCATTTCATTTTGAGATGACAGGAAATAAGTCCGACCATGATGACGAGAGCGAGGAGAAGCACTACAATATCATGCTGAGAAGATTGAGAAACGGACAATGTTTCAGACAGCCATGCATGGGGTGCAGAGAATTTTCAGTGAAAAGTATCGAACTGGTTGATGAATTTGACCTGAGTGAAGTTGACGAAAGCCTTAAAGGGGATATCGACTTGGGATATATGCTTTACAGAATGAAATTTGAGGACGGCGGAAAGCCTGTAAACGGGAACTGGGAAGACCCTAAGTTCTCGGATAAGGCGGATGCTGTTTATTACCGACCTCATATGATAGACGGTGTGATAGATGTTCATAAGTATAAGGAGGGCTGCTTATGCTGATAAAAGCATTATGTGAATATGCAGACTTTCTTGAAGAAACAGGACAGGATAAAGTGCCTGATGGCTGGGGATATCAGGACGTAAGTTACAGGATAATGCTGACGCCTGATGGAGAAGTGAGCAATATTGTTGATATCCG
>Ga0129317_1002033_pt1 | contig 12620 bp, 13 predicted proteins | sample Cm1ome_FD_94430 | JGI IMG/M metagenome (GOLD analysis project Ga0129317, IMG submission 94430) | Eastern black-and-white colobus group fecal microbial communities from Wisconsin, USA - Cm1105 metagenome | ecosystem: Host-associated > Mammals > Digestive system > Large intestine > Fecal | place...
AGTTTCAAATAGCTGTTCTTTTTACGGAAATACTTATGAACTGGCTGGAATAAAGTGCAAGAAAATGTGACTACCCTCTCATTTTTATCTGACATGATCTGTTGCCACTCGCTGCCAAATTGTGGCGCTAAAGCTGATTAGCACGGTGATATTTGATACTCTGGCAGACAGCAGAAATAACGGATTTAACCTAATGATGAATGACGGTAAGCAACAATCTACCTTTTTGTTTCACGATTACGCGCAATACCCCTGAGAACCGCCATGAACAAGGATTTCATGATTTGTGATTTTAGTTTGGTACGCAATTTGGTACACAACACAATTTTCACTTCATCGGGTAGTCATCAAACTCACCATAACGAGCATCGTTAATGATGTATGTGATCACCACAAACATCACATCTGGACTAGTTCCGTTTTCATGCGCAGGTATTTGTTCACGCCTCCCTTTCTGCAAATCCTAAAGATGAGATTTTGGGGTTTTGGGATATCTTTTATCCTCAGTTCTCTATCCATTATGCAAACCAGTAATGAACCATCACCGTGTGATAGTGAGGCATCTGCCACGATAAGCGCAGAGAAATGATGCAGTGGTGGGCGGACTGGATTGATGAGAAGGTAGAGTAAGCCACCTTAACTATCGAATGACACAAATCCTTGCAATCAAGTGCAAAGCTTTGTGCGTCCCATTTTGTCCCGTGTCACTAAGATTTCCAACACAAGACGTATCACCGTCTTTATGCCTAGAGATATAATTTTTTGCTAATTATTTGAACAATCCATACATTCCATTTATGACTATCCTCAGGAAAGTGCCATGATTAGCACATTTGTCATAATCGTTACTGTCGATCGAGTTACTGCGTAGTGATACACTTCAACTCATTGTTTTGCAGTGATCATTACGGCTAAGGTATAGTCATTAAATTTAGGATTATAAATGACAGTTACAACAAAGTTCAGAAATGACATTAATGGCCTAAGAGCTATAGCTGTTATAAGTGTTGTTTTGTTTCATTTTTCATCTTCTATAATTCCAGGCGGATTTATTGGTGTAGACGTGTTTTTCGTCATATCTGGATACTTGATGACATCAATTATATTCAGAGGGATAGAATCTAATTCTTTTTCGGTTATTGACTTCCTGAAAGCAAGGGCGAGACGTATAGTTCCTGCTCTCGTTGCAGTTGTATTCCTTACACTGATTATTGGTTATATGTTCTTTGAGCCTATGACATTACAGATCATAGGAAAACATTCTGCGGCAAGTCTAACATTTATTTCCAATATTATTTATCAGTCTGAATCAGGTTATTTTGATGATACATCAAAGCAAAAATTTTTACTGCATACATGGTCGCTATCAGTTGAATGGCAATTCTATATAATTTACCCGATAGTGTTACTTGCACTGTCAAAGATATTGTCAATAAAAAATCTTAAAATATTTGTTGTTGCGATTGCTGTTGTTTCTTTTGCATGGTGCATTTACATAACCAGAACTGATCCCGTGTCATCATACTTCAGCATCGCATCAAGAGGTTGGGAAATGATGCTGGGAGGCATTGCTTTTCTGTTCCCGTTTAAAGGTAGCGATAAATCAAGACGAGTTTTGGAATCAGCAGGGCTAATATTGATCGCGCTGTCTCTCACGTTCATGAGCGAAAGCTTGGCGTGGCCTGGCTACATTGCGTTTATTCCAGTATTCGGGGCCTATATCTGCATTCTTGCTGACAATAAAAGAACCATTCTTTCTGGTAAGATCATTGGAAAGCTTGGGCTCTGGTCCTATTCAATATACTTGATCCACTGGCCGGTAATCGTCTTTTGCGAGAAGACGGGAATTGAGTTAAATATTTTCTGGTATCTGGCTGGTGTAGTGTCAGCCTCAGCACTACTTTATAGCCTTGTAGAGAAGCGTCGTGGTTATGGATGGGGATTGCTTTTCTGTTATTGTGTATGTCTCGCAGCCGCTTTGTATGTCAATGTCGACGGGGTAAGTAGTCGCATTAAGAATCCTGATTACCATCTTAATAAAGACCTGTTCCGCCGGGCTTACGAAGGACATTTATGGATGCAGCCTGGAGAGAATGTAGACTACTTCAACGCTACAGAAAAAGACTTTGACTACATCATACTTGGTGACAGCCATGCAAGACACTATTTCGCTTTCTTCAAACAAAGCGGTCTTAAAGTAGCATCGCTAGCTGCGGATGGTTGTAAAGTTACAAAGCATTTTATGGGGCCGCTAAACTATTCTGAAAAACTCAGAAAGATTTGCGAAGGAAGATATAAGAAGGCCGTTGAATTCATTAATGCCCATCCTGGCAAGAAAGTCGTATGGTTGCAAGCGTGGTATACTGGAAAGGTTGGAAACCCGCTAACGACTGACAATTCTTATAAAAATGATTTCATCAGTGAAATGAAATATTTTCTTGATGATATTAAAGGCTCTAACAGCCAGATATATATTGTTGGTGATACCCAGGGAAGCAAGGAAATCATGTATCAATGCCTGGCATCACAAGACCTTCCTATTAATAAATTATTCAGAAAATGCAATGAGTTTCAGGATTATATAGAGCCTGCAATGAATAGCAGATTTAAAATATTTGCTGAGCAATATCAAAAAGTTCATTTCGTTGACCCTAGCCCAGCAATATGCAGTGATGGCAAATGTAGAGTGGTTGATGGAGATATGCCTGTTTACACGGATAACTCTCATCTTACAAAGGTATGGTCAGTTAAGGTTGGTGAATATATCTTTAGCAAGATAAAGTAGTTAAAAAGCCTCTACTCAGAGGCTTTTTCTTTATATCACCATATATCGCAAACTAGCACCGCTACCTGCTGCCGCACCTGATGCATTTTTTAAAACACAAGTACCATTGCCAATACTAGCAACATAGACATTAGCTAATGCACCGTTAGCATTACTTGGGAATAATACAATATGAGAATATGGTGTAATATTTCCATCAGTAATAGTTACAGTACTATTACCAGCTAATCCAGTTACAGCAGTAAGCTGAAGTTGTTTTGCTGGGTCAAGTCTAACATTGCGAAGAGTAAAGTTACCACCCCCAGTAGCGTTTAATTTAGTAACGCCATTAGCATTAGCAGTAAGGTCGCCGTCAGTAAGAATTAATGTATTCATAAAAGAAGTTACATGACTAGCACCAGGGTCACGAACAACAAAGTTACTAACTGTGTTATCCTTAGCACCATCAGATTGTTGAATACCATTGGCAGCAGGTTTAATTATGGTTGCAGATAAAATTCTATTACCAGAAGAATTACCGACTAATTGCACACCATTTCCAGCAGAGTTAATAGAAGTAATACTTTCTATTACTGAGTCAGTGGCGGGAGCCCCAGGATGCCCCATCCCAACTGAACCAAAGTAACGGTTATTAGATACAATAATAGGACCTGCCCAACTGCGTATGCAATCAAAGGAACCACCGGATGCCCCTGAGTGGTCTACAGATGCATATAACAATCTGTTTTCCGTACCACTAATCTGAAAACCAGAATACTCATCTCCGATAGAATCTATTCTTCCTTGCGCATGTCCTAATGCCATAACGAAACGAGTAGAGTCGTATGCATAAATTCCTTCACGGCCCCAATGTTCAATACGGTCAACAATGCATTGAGAATAATTACACTGATGAAAGTATAAGCATCCAGCACTTTCTTGACGTTTGCCATCAGGAACAGCTATAGAAGTATATGTACGAGAGAAATAATTATCATGTGCATATTTAACATAAGCATTAATTTTCTCACAATTAGTCATATATAATAAGTGTGTACCGATCTCTCCTGATTGACCTGCACGGTTGCCATCAATTTCATTAATAAAAATTTGAATGCCATTACTATTACCGTCTGCATATAAAGCACGATCAAAATCAACACAACCATCTGGTAAGCTCATCTTGCCATAAATGAATACTTCTTTTGCGTCGGATATATTAATATTCTTGGCTACCAAATTAAATCCAACAGGTACAATTAAAGTCCCTGTTTCATCAACCATAGCCTGAGCAGCAGCAGAAGATTCAACCCCATTTACCGCCCCCCAATCTGCAACAGTAAGCTGCTCTGCATTTTTATCATGCTGAGTTCTCGTGACCGCCCCCGGATACGGCTGCACAACAGGCAGCAATGTGTCTCCGTCGCTGATACCTGCACCAATCAAATCTGCAACAGTGTGACCAGGACAAAGACCTATTAATGAGGCTCCATCATCACCAGACAACTCCTGTCTTAGCTGATCTGGATCATACTTCAACACGTTTGGATAGTTGAACTGCTGTGTACCATAAGCATCGTACACAGCCATAGAATGGCCTTGCACGGTAACGAATTTGGCAATCTGTCCGTTATATACCGGATATCCAGCAGCGTTAATGATGATTGGCTGCAAAACAGGAACGTGAGAACCGTCTTCGTTCTCCACATAAACCTGAATCTGGTTTTCAGGATTTACCGGGTCAGTGTCAATTTTACCGATATAAATTTTGCCATTGGCTACGGCTTTAAAAGAACGCGCCATAGTGAAGAGTTGCGAAGGCATGCTCACTACAACATTGGCTGTAATGTCTGTCATTTAATTTGCTCCAGATACAATGAATCGCCGCAGCGTAGCTACGGTGAGTATTTGTTTGCTTTTTGCACTACACTTTTTGTGTAGTGCTATCCATCAAGGCCATCGCCGCTTAGTTGCTGCGGTGAATTTTGGGCATAAAAAAACCCAGCCGAAGCTGGGTCGTTGCGTTGGTTATCTGTCAGTAGTTATGTACTGAAGGAGGTAATTCTTTATTCTTAAGTCTCATCCATGCGGAAAGATTCGTTGGTCCGTCTGGCTCATTGATATCAACATCTCGTGTGTGGTTTATTAAAACGTCTCTCGCCATTCCGATAACATACGAGAATTCATGACCGTAGTCGTAGCATCTGCAGGAATAGTTCGATTGAATTTGTTTTAATGCCGGATACAGTTCGCGGAATAATGCCTGTGAGCGGTTGGCATAATCCCATAACCATACAAGGCTGTTTGCTTCTTTTGCAGAAAGCTCGTTGGTTTTCTTCTCTTGTTTGCCGATGAACTCACCTTCAAGTGGAACTCGAGCTGCAAGTGATAGTGCTTCGGTAAACTGCTCCTCACTGATTTCTTTGTACGAACATCCAAAATGGGATTTCAGTGACGACCACATGGTGATCATCGCCTTAGCCTGTTTTTCTTTTGGCAGAGACTGACCGCGACTCATGACGAGTTGTTTAATGGCTTCCTGCTGCTCAGTGGTGATTTTACCCGGCAACGCCTTTTTAGCTTTGCGTGGGTTAACTACATGGCCTTTAGTCCAGTACTCGTATAGCACATCGTCACACTCTTCTTGATACTGGATTACATTGTCGCGGATTTCAGGGCGGACTTTGTTAGGACTGATGGTTTGCAACCAGCCATTAAGTTTACGTAAAGCAAGGCAAATCATGTTCTGCACACCGCCAACTGAAGGTATTGCGATTTCCACAATACCTTTAGCAAATCTTTGTTTTAACTTTGTAAACTGTGAAGCCCAATCCATACCCATTCCCTCAACGATAGGTTTCATTGGGGTGTACGGCTCACCGTTGTGATTGACAACATAAAGCTCTGCGCCGTGGAATGGTACATTGATAGTAGATACTGCTGTTGCTATACTTTTCATGTCGTTAATTCCTATGCGTGGTTTTACGATACCGAAGCCCTGACTGTTACCGCAGTTGGGGCTTCAACTTTCTGCTCTATCAGTTATATCTTTCCCTTCATATACTTCACCTATATTGCTAATGCTGGCAGAACATCCAAGATGCTTGTATCTTATGATGTCCAACACGCAGTCACTACACAGCATCCGACCTGTTTCTTTAGAGTAAATGTATGTTTGATCAGCGTCTGATTCGCTAATGCCGCAGAAACAACATTCTTTACTCATACCGTTATCCCCTCTCTCTTCAGGCTGTCCATCACCCGTTTAATTACTTCTGCACTAAATGAGCGACACTCTTCCTTTGCTTTCTCTTCAAGGATTTTTTCTAACTTCTCTGGCATACGCAGTGTTTTTACCTTCATTGCATCCTCCGTTGTATGTGGTACGCATACATAGTATTTAGGTACGCATTGATAGTCAATAGATACCTACATATCCTGTGGTAAAAAATTATTCAGGATGTGCCGATGTCTGATCGTAAGTACAAAAACCCTCAAGTGAATCTGAGGCTTCCTGTAGAGATAAAGGAACGTCTTATTGAACTGGCTGAGGCTAATTCTCGTTCATTAAATGCTGAGATGGTCGCGGCACTTGAAGCATGGACCGAAAAAAATAAACACATTCAAGCACTAGACCTTGCAACTATAGCATCACGATTGATAGATCTTGAACATGATGTTGAGAAGTTGAAATGCATGTATAGCAACAATAAAGACGAAAGTTAGAGATACTAACTTGGAGTGATGGCATGGCTAGAGACGATCCGCACTTTAACTTCCGTATGCCTTTGGAAGTAAGAGAAAAATTGAAATTAAGAGCAGAGGCTAACGGAAGGTCAATGAACTCAGAGTTATTACAAATCGTTCAGGATGCGCTATCAAAACCATCACCGATTGCAGGCTATCGAGACGATGCAGAACGCATCGCTGATGAGCAGTCCGAACTTGTTAGGAAGATGGTGTTTGATACGCTGAAGGATTTGTACAAAAAACCCACCTGACGGTGGGTTTTATTAGTGCTTGTATAGGTTGAACTCTCTATCAAGCCATATAACAAAAAATGTCGATCCAAGACGATAACCAACCATGGCTTTCAAATCATCAAATCTAAAAGCCAAGAAATGATCTACGTCTTCCGTTATATGACTGGGGATACCTGCTTTAATTGCACCCCTTGCAATCTTCTCAAATCCAAGCTTATGCCTACCTTGCTGCTTAATATCTGCCCATGTTAGTTGACTTAATCTGTATAATTTATCAGCTAAGCCAGCTTTCTCATCTTTTTGGCATTTCGTTATGCAGTGAGAGCTTTGGATGTAACAGAATGAAAATTTCGGTTTCTTTTGATCTGAATTCCCCCCTGACTGCGGCCCTAACTTTAACTTACCTGTAGATTCAGCAGGGGGGATAATCCTTTTAGATTTTCTTGCCATCTCGTTAGTTAATCCGAGTTGCAAAGTACTCTGCCATCTCCTTAGAACTAATTTCAGAACCACCAACACCCTCAATATAGTTTGATCTCCATGGTGACTCTTCGTGTGTCATGTTCCTCAGTTTCCAGGCAGAAAATTGCCCAAAAACATCCCAGACTTCTTCTAATAGCTCTAACTGTTCTTCGCTGAATTTTTCAGCATCAAAAGACTCTGGAGAAGGGATAGCACCATTACCATATTGTTTATAACGGTGATAAAGCTCAGGGACAACAGGGCCATGCATCCAAGCTTCCATCTTATTCTGAAAAAGAGGCTCGCCAAGCAACGCCAATGAAAAACCCTGAGCATAGTAAACAAGCTTTTGTAATTTTAAATTAGAGATTGCGTCACCGCTATCCTCGTCACACCGCGACAGGAAGTAGTCGGCGACATCAAAACAAGTAAGCATGAACACACCTCCATCTTGATAGCCACAGCTAAGTATCCAACTATGTCAAATGTCATTTAATACTATAACAAAGCTATCAGCAATCCTTCGGAGGCTAACTTACAACCACTTTAGCGACATGTTTAAACCATTACGTTTCACATTTACTGCATTTTCGCCGAAGTTACCTATAAGGTAATGTCACATTTCCTGCAAGTTTCATGCAATGTTGAAAAGTGAGCTATTCACTTTTCTATGACACCAAACACCAAAAATAGCACTTTTTGCTAAATCATTCGTCCAAGTTGTGGATGGTTTGTCGTTGACACGTTTTCACACACCACTCCACCAATAAAGTATCATCTGGTATCCTGAGCAAAACTAAGGAGGTTGGTGTGCTTGAATGGTTTCTGTTGGCTGCATTAGTCGTTTCTGGTTTGGTGTATGAGTATCGAATGCACTCTCTAACAAAAAAAATAGGAATTCTAGAAAACGAATATTGTGCTCTCAAATCCTCACTGGAACGTGAGCAAGGGGACTTAAAAATCTCTCTGTCTAGCATTGAGCGTTCTATAGAGAGCTTAGAGGATAAGGTTGATCGTATAAAGAATGAGGATATTCATGATATTAAGGACGACATATCCTTCTTAAAATCTTGGTTGAAAAATGTTGGGAAAATTGCCACATCAACACGAGATAAGCTCAATCCATCCATGGATGACTAATTACTCCTGTGCCATTCCGCTTAGCGATGCCACAATTCCAGCTCTTGCTAAACGCTGGAACTCTTCGTTTCCTAGTGCCTCGCGTATTGCTTTTACGGCGGCCTTATTTGCCATAAATCTGCGTTCCGCCGCCGCTAATGCACCATCACTTGCCCCAACCTTAACTGCCTTTGTTGCCTCTTGAACAGCCTTTTCAATAGCGTAACGACCGCTTCTAGTTGCGGATAATTTCGCTATCGCTCCTTTTGCCATTGCATCAATTGCCCCACCTGCAGCGCCACCCGCTATTGCTCCAATAACGCCTCCTCCAGAGAACCCTGCGATAGTGCCAGTAGTTCTAAAAGCGCCAGACAATGCGCTCTCTAAAACTGGATGAAGGCCATTCTCAAGAGTGCTAATGGCTGGCATAGATCGCCCTGTCTGTTCAATATATCGAAGTGGCTTTGTTGCTGCTCGTGCAAGTTCTCCGTATGAACTTGTAATCCTGCCAAGTTCTGGAGAATATCGACTAATTGCCTTCACGTTTTGTGGGGTAAGAATAGTCGCGATATGCTTAATTCCAGCCTCTTCAGACTTACCTCCGCGTACCCCTTGCGACATTGCATCTTGTAATATTGATGCAATTGCTGGCGCGCGTTCCGACTCAGGTAGGGCGCTTATTATTTTATGGAACTGACCTGTTCCACTTTTTGCTGAACCCTGTAACGCCTTAGATCCATTAGTTACCAACTGATCAGTTGCAAGGTCTCTACCAAACGCTGCTTCAGCCTGTTCTTGTGCTGTAAATCTTGCCTTTGACAGATCATTAGCTTTTTGCCAGTCATCAAGAAAACCGCCATTTTGAGCCATTATGCGCATATCTTCCGTTGCTGCATCACGAAGCTCAGCCATGCGCCTTGCCGTATTTGCCTCACCAGACCTTATATACTTCTGCTCTGCGTCAGCAAGTTTACTTCGCCATGCCTTCATGGCATCAAACGTGATTCCTTTTTTACCAGTTTTAGCATAAGCAGATGCGAATTGTTTCATCTCAGGAGTTAGCGGCATGCCAGCCAAAATATCACCCTGAATTGTAGCGTTCAGGTTTGACATTCTGGCCTTTGCGTCAGGCATCGTGGAGCGGACGCTATCCCATGCGGCCTTTTCTGAATTTTTCATTTTATCAATACTTGCCAAAACCCTTTGTTTTATGGCTGCACTTTTTTCTGATGCAGTTCCTGCTTCAGCCCCAAACTCATCCAATGCTGAGTTAAATTTCGACTCTATTTCACTGAATGCTTTGGTGTGTGCATCCTGTGTAATTCCGGGCTTTGACGCCAGAATCCCCTCCGCCTGAGCAAGACCACGACTACCTGATCTCATGCCAGGAGTTAATGCGTTGATATCTATTCCAGCAGTATCTGCTGCTTTTGCTATTTCGTCTGACACATTAGCTGATTGTCTGGCAATAATCTCTCTTCCTGTACCAGACTTTGCCATTTTCGAAACATCAGCAGCGGAATTTATTGCCCCGCCACCAAGAACTTGAGGTGATTTAGAGGTTAAGATCATTCCAGCACCAGAAAGTATCCCCTGAGCACCAATATTGATACCACCGTTAATGGCAGCATTTTGTGCAAAATCGCCCTCCTGATTTGCAGCATCAGCAAGAGAACCTGCAATCATGTTTCCTGCGGAACCGATATCTCCAGCGAGCTTTGCTGGCGCTCCAGCAGCTTTTGCCGCTGTGCCAATTGGCAGGAGATACCCACCAATTGTTTCACCGGCTTGCGCGTAAGGGTCTGTCGGTCGCTCGACAGGGCGATAGACATCATCCAAAACCTTGGGGCCACCAAGCCCCTGGCTGATTGCATTAATCAGACTTGCGCCACCCTGCAATACGTCAAATGGTATGTTTACCAGACCACGACCAGCCTGCTCTGCAATTTGCCCTGCACTTTGACCACCAGTGAGCCAGTCAGTAGCTTTTCCCACCAGAGATTGTTCTTCTGGCTGCGATTGGTTTTGAGTGGATTGATCACCAGAAGACAGCATCTGAGCAATGCGACGTGCTCCCTCAGTATCGCCGGCAGCATCAGCATTCCTTAACGCCGTCATCAACTGTTCACGACTATAGGCCATTACTGCCCTCCGAGATATTTATTAATCAGGTCATCATCAGAAAGCTGCTGTTGAGACGGTTGTATGTCCTTCCCGTATTTCTGTTGCATACGTTTCTGAGCCATCTCAGTGGTTTTTATGATTGTTTTGATAGCTGCTCTGGCTGATTTTTCAGACTGATTTGGGGACAAGCTACCAATAGCATCCATTACCTTTTGCCCCTCGGCATTACTTAAAGCCCCCATCCCTTTCATCTGCTGAATGCCAGATAAGAATCCCTGAGATTTCAGTGTGTCAACCAGAGTTTCTGTATCAGCAGCCTCTGTTCCTGGAATGAATCTACTCGATAGTGGGTTTAGGTTTGTTCCGAAATATCCCGTGAAACCCGGGCTATTAAGAACTTTTGTAGCCGTCTCTATCGTTCTGGAAAGATTATCCATTCCAGAGTTGTACGCATCAGCCTTATCTCGCTTTGCCTGCTCCATAGCTTGCTGATTCTGCAATCTCTTGTCCTGCAATTCAGCAAGTTTTAAGGCATTAGTTTCATTTGCGATGAGTCTGTCGTATTTCTTGTCCTCTAATTCCATTCGACGAAGATTGACATTTTGTTGCGCAATATTGTTGCTTGCCCACCCTCTGGCATTTGTCATGTCATTATTACGGATTGTTTCGTTAATTCTTTGCTGCTCCTGCTGGCGACCAACCATCTTGTCCTGTAAATCCCAATACTTTTCATGGCCTAATGCAAACTGACCATATTGTCCGATAAGTTGTGATGTTGCTTGTGGGTCTTTTTGATACATGCTGAGGAGTTGTTGTGGGTCTACCCCCTGATTAGACAATCTGGTTGCATTGTTTCCAATCCACTTGCTAAATGCATCACCCCCCATCATGGAGGCAATTTGACCGCCTGCCGCTAGATTGCCAATTTCATCACGCTGGTCTTCGTCTGCCCACTTCATACCAGACTGAATCTTCTCTAATTGACCAGGATATTTGGTCATCAGATCTCGAACCTGCTGCCGATCACCTGACTGGATGGCTGCCGCATATTCTTTTTGGAATGCAGCATCCGCTTCCTGTTGCTTTGCGGCTTGATATGTTTGAGCGACACTACCCAGTCCCTGCAACGCCTGAAGGCCGATGTTATTGCGACCTGAACGCTCCATTTCGTTGTTCTGGCGAATATAGGCCAACGCCTCACTTACATCACTTGCCTTTGGCGCATTTGAGTTTTGCCCACCGATACCAGCAAGAAAACCGCCTGAGTTGATTCCTTGTTGCCAAGTAGCCATATTCCCACCTTAAAACAATGATCCAAGACCACCGATAATGCCGCCAGCAAGAGCACCAATACCAGTCCCAATAACAGGAACTGCACTACCAATCATTGCACCTGATGCGGCCCCACCAATGGCACCTGTAGCAAAACTCTGTAGGCCTGAAGGCTTATTCGCATTTGCTGCCGCTGCTGCCGCCTGCTGTTGATACAATTGGCTGACGTTGTTAGCGTAGTTCTGCCCAGCGTTTGCCTGACCTGTAAGAGCACCAAGGCCGATATTTGCCAGATTGTTGTAGTTGTTCATCTGACCTGACAGCCAGTTTTGACCGAGTGTAGGTGCGATTGATGCTAACTGGTTTCCTGTTGCTGTAGAGCCTAATCCACCCGTTGCCTCTGCTGCTGCCAGACTCTGGTAACGCGCCTGACCAGCAAGGTCTTTGTACTGCTGGGAGTTGTAATACTGGTTAAGCGCCTGACCTTGCCCCTGAAGAGAGGAAAGATTCTGCAACTCTGATACGTACTGTTGAGCGAGTGGCGTGAACGGTGCAAGGTTTTGCATGTTCGTTTGCCACATTTCACGCTGCAATTCGATACCCTTTTCAGTTGCGCGTGCCTGGGCTTTTGAACCGCCATCACTGCCGCCTTTGCAGTAAACAGCTTTGCTGAGGTGCTTATTGGCAATCTGGAAAATTAACATTCTTTAGCTCCTCGTATTTTGAGCGCGGTAACTGATAAATCGTGATGCCTACAGGCTTTCCATTGCTGGTATAAGCATCATCAAGGTGACCAACACGGGTAGCGCCAAGCAAACGGATAATTGACCGTCCGTATTTCGTTGTGTCAGGAACCATAGTGATGCTGTTAAGGAATGGTGAGTTTTCGAGAAGCC